>Ga0172381_10000031_pt1 | contig 149558 bp, 142 predicted proteins | sample Leawel6488metaG_FD_119754 | JGI IMG/M metagenome (GOLD analysis project Ga0172381, IMG submission 119754) | Leachate microbial communities from a municipal landfill in Southern Ontario, Canada - Leachate well 64-88 metaG | ecosystem: Engineered > Solid waste > Landfill > Unclassified | place...
ATTAGTTAAAACACCACAATTATCCCATTTTAAATTCAAATCGCAAAATTGCAAAAAGTTGAATTTTAATGTAGAATTAGATAAAATATTACTAATAAATTTAGGTTAACGCAACAGTAGTGCGGCGTACGTTGTGCAAAATCCTCCGCTCCGCTACGGACATTGTATAACCGCCGCGCATTAGACGAAATTAAAATTTAAACCAAAAATTATGGAGCAATTAATTCAGCAATTCAAGGAGCATGTTATAGAGGTTTCCAAAAATCCAAGTTTCATACATCATAAATGGTTTGCAAAATATCATTTGGAGATTGTCGAGAAAATTGCTTTGGAGCTTTGTGATATTTATAAAGAAGCTGATAAAAATTTAGTTTTGCTATTGGTATGGCTTCATGATTATGGCAAGATACTGGATTTTAACAATCAATATGATGAAACATTGACTCGTGGTAAAGAAAAACTGTCGGAGCTTGGATTTCCAAAGCAATTTTTCGACAATGCTTTGTTATATGCTGAATTAATTGATAGGAAGGTGGAAATTGACCGCGCACCAATTGAGGTAAAAATCATATCATCAGCGGACGGAGCTGCGCATTTAGTAGGTCCGTTTATGTATCTTTGGTGGCATGAAAATAGTTCGAAAAAATTTGAAGATTTGATGACTGATACCGTCCGCAAAGCGATGAAGGACTGGGATAAAAAAATAGTTTTACCTGAGGTGAGGAGCGCCTTTCAAAGTAGACATGATTTTTTGCTTGAACAAAGCGGTCAATTTCCACCTCATTTTTTAAAATAATTTTTGGTTTAAATTTTAACATCACCTAATACGGCATATCTGGTTTCGCTACGCTCCATCCAAATGTTTCACATTTCAGATGATGGGCAAACGTTATGCAAAATATACTTTTCCTTTTCCCGCCATAGGCGGGACATTTTTATATACCGGACAAATTTGATTTTTGATTTTAGTGATTTAGAGAGATACAAGGTGTCCTCGACTAAGGTCGGGGACGATTTATTTATATTTTACAAACAAGAATACGACACATTGACTAACCATTTGCACAATGCTACCATTGCCAATAGCTCTTCACATTCCAACAATTATACGGGGGGAAACCCATCATGAAACATTTAAGACTCGTTTTTTGGGCCCTCCATATTCTGTGGGGGCTCAAGGGTATTTGGCCGACCGACCGATTCCGCCTGTGGAAAAAGTCGATCAATCTCTACTTGGCCTTCCTGGCCTTCACCGACACTGAACGACCTTTTACACAACTGCGTAGTGCGATGCTTTCCGCAATAGTATCAGCGGTCTACGACTACGACAGTGACTGGACGTTAGGCAGTCGGGAAGGGAAAAACTATCTTCCACTCATTCAATTCATCGAGTCAGAAGAAGCGCGTACTCTCGCTGCCAGCCTCTTCGTTGCAGATGTGCAAGAAGTCAAAGGATATTATGAACTTTTGAATAATATTCTTGATTCTTGGAAACACATCAGATTTAATGAGAATGCCATAAAACATTTCCACAAAGAATTACTAAAGTACGTCGAGAAAGACAAGCAACATCGTGGTGAATACAAAAAACAAGAAAACCGTGTGCATATGGTGAATGAAGCCGGTGAATCGGTCGGCGTTCTTTTTGATACCACACCTGCATATTTGACGCCAAAAGAAATGCGGGAGTTGGTGGAGTGGACCATGAGTGCGCTGGAAAACAAAACTTATCATCCCCTACTGACAATAGGTAATTTTTTGATAGAATTTTTAAACATTCACCCGTTTATTGACGGCAACGGTAGAATCTCGCGCGTTCTCACAAATTTACTACTGCTCAAAAACGGCTATGAATACATGCTGTATATTTCGCACGAAAAATTAATAGAAGATAATAAGCCAAAATACTATATCGCGTTGCGCCGAAGCCAAAAAACAATTAAAAAGGACAACGAGGATGTAACGCCATGGTTAAATTTTTTCTTGGATATTGTGCTAGAGCAATCAAAACGCGCGGTGGATTTACTGTCTAAAGAAAACATCGAAAAAATACTTTCACCCAAGCAATTGGCTGTTTGGCAGTATTTGAATACTGTTACCGAGGCTTCGCCGGCGGAAATGTCCAAAGCCGCAAAAGTGGCCAGACCGACCATTAACCAGGCGCTGGATAAACTATTACGCTTGAAAAAGGTTGAACGAATTGGATTGGGCAGAACTACCAGATACAAAAAAATTTAAACGATGTGAGTGGGGGCGCAATTCACCCCTAACCCCTCTTGCGCCCCCTCCTTTCTAAATTGTCGAAGTTAAATAAACATAAACAATTACAGGAGGAGCCAATGCTCCAGCCACCAAATTATATCTGGACATGCACGAAATGCGCGTCAACTATACCACAGTATATAGAAGACGATTCGACCCAATCTATTACTCCGCCAAAATGCCCAAAATGTGGCAAAGATATGGTGGGTGGAGTAATTGTCCATGAGGAACCACATCCTCATCTGGACATAAAATATTAGATCTTTTCTAGGAGGGGGTGCTAACCACCCCCTCCTCTTTTTAAACATTTAAAAAAAATGCCCCGCGAAATTAATCCGAGGGGCAAAAGAACAACGTTACCGAGACTGGGGGGGGGGTTAACCCTCCTCGTACTGAATAAACACCGAGAAGCTTGACTTCTCTTCTCGGTTAGCAGTTCCACACTGGCCCGCAATAACGCAAAGGGCGATGGCGTGGCTGTACTGAAAGGACACATTGAACGCCAAATGGTGATTCTTTTCCCACTCGGCGATCCTCTGTAATAAATCCTCGCGCCGATTCGTTATCAAAATTTCCCTCCTCGTCATTTTATTATCCTTCCCATTTCAGTTTAAAATAATAATTGCTTAGATACAACAATCAAACGCTATATAATAGCATACTTTAAATAAAATGTCAATAGAACAGGGGGGAGCAAAAGAGTTTAAAAAAAGTGCGAGAACAGAACCAAAAAAAGAATTGGACGATGCTGTGGATAACTTTTTTGACACTTATCTAATCTACTGTTATCCTAAATACACAATTTAACTATTATCTGTGGAAGTGAGGTAAATTCCTCCACTGTGCCGCAACGGTAAGGCTCTGACGTAAAGTCGGAGACAAGTCCGGTCTTCAGATAATCCCGCCCTCGCCCCTTTTGGACTTCGGCGAGGCAAGCCCGAGCAGGCAAAAGATTTTTAGCATCTTTCTGTTCGGAGAGATGTTTTTTGTAAGTGACAAAAATATGAAAAATAAAGTATTAATTATAATCTTCCTATTGTTTTTGGGTGTTACTGCAGTGAGCGGTGCATATTTAACAATTAACAACGAACAATTAACAATTAACAAGCCAAACGCGGACGAATACCCCACCCTTAGCCCCTCCCCTAAAAATGAAGGGACAAACGAAGAGATAAATAACCGCGCGGAAAGAGATTCTTCGGTCGTTTCACTCCCTCAGAATGACAGTGTAACACAATCAAATAATAATACAGCCACCGATACTAAATACTTAATACAAAATACTAAATACCTCGTCACCCTCGCCATCAACACCACCGCCTATCCCCTGTCGGTACTACCGTCAACTACCGTCTACGAAGCCATGCAACTTTTACAAATTGATTCTCGTCAGCCATTCCAATTTTCCGCCAAAGAGTATCCGAGCATGGGATACTTTGTGGAAGAAATTAACGGTGTAAAAAACGACACCCGATCCAACACTTATTGGATAATGTATGTGAACGGACAAAGCGCCACTGTGGGCGCGTCGGCTTACATCCTAAAAGCGGGAGATAGAATTGAGTGGAAATTCGAAAAAGCGAAGTTTTAGTATTTTGTATTTAGTATTATGTATAAAGTATTAAGTATACGAAAGGAGTGGAGATTCCTCGCCCTGCTCGGAATGACAATCGCGGGCTCGTTATTTTTTGGCGCGCCGGCACGCGCCGAAGAAATGGCCAGTAGCACTGTTACTACCACCGAAAACATTGCTGTCAACATGACGGTGCGCTACCAAGATCAAATTATTTTTAACGATACAGTAAACATTCCCAGTACAACTGAATTTTTGTATCTAAACGGCGCGGAAATGACAACTGGCACAACCGCCAATACCGCATTGGCCGCCCTAATCAATTCCGATATTGCCAGCGCCAATTTTGAAATTAGCAATATTACTCAATCGTGGGGTTCATATTATGTAAAGTGTATAAAGCTAGCCGATACTACCGCCGCTTGCGATAACTGGCAATACACGATCAACGGAACTTACCCGAGCGTCGGCGCCGACCAATACATCTTATCCGGAGGTGAACAAGCATATTTTTATTTTGGCGACCGTCATCATATTAATATTTCCACCACCACATACTACATGGGCGAAATTGTTACCAGCACAATTTCGGAATATAACTACAACACCAACGAATACGCTCCTTTATCCGAAACAAACTTGGCGCTTTTGGATGGCGCAGATACTGCTTTATCCACTGTTATTTCCAACCCGCTGGGCGAATCATATTTTCCGGTTAATTCTACCGGCACTTTCCATATCGGAATGGAAAATACTTCAATTTTTGGCACATATTATTGGCCTAAAAGCGTCGATTTTAGCGTGCTTGAACCCTTGATAGCTACAACCACGGCGACCAGCACCGAAAGCGCCACCAGCACTGAATCTGACGGCTCTGGCGATAGCAGTGGGGGTGGTACAAGTGGAGGTGGGGGTGGCGGAATTACTTACCAAAAGATTGATACTGCCAAGGCATTGGCATTTTTATCCACCCAACAAACCGATGGAAATTTCGGCTCAAATTTACTCACCGACTGGGCGGCGATTGCTTTTGCGAGTGACGGAACGAATTCTACCAAAGATATAATTAAAAATTACTTAATTGCCAACCCCGATTCATCCGGCGGACTTAATTCGGTATCAGACAACGCCCGTCGCGCCATGACGCTGATGTCACTGGGTGTAAATCCCTACTCCGGTACCGCAATAAATTACATTAAAAAAATTACAGATACTTTTGACGGCACGCAATTTGGCGATGCGGGATTATATAATGATGATATCTTTGCTTTATTGGTCCTTTTAAAATCCGGTTACACACCATCGGAGACCATGATAGCCAGCGACATTAATTTTATTTTATCCAAACAAGGCGTAGATGGATCATTTGGCAGTGTGGATCTGACCGCCGCGGCCGCGCAAGCGTTTGAAATGGCTCCAGACGCTAGTGGTGTAAATACCGGACTGACAAAAGCAAAAAATTATTTACGGATCAACCAAAATTCTGATGGTTCTTTTGTTGGGCCTACCCCCTCCATTTCCACTGCCTGGGCAATACAGGCGCTTTGGGATGACAGTAATAGTTCTGCGCGCGGAAATAATTATCTTTATTCCAAACAAAACAGCGACGGCGGACTTGATGAAAATTCCGATGCCTTTACGCGCGTATGGACTACGGCCTACGCCGTGCCGGCGGCGTTACAAAAATCTTGGGGGATGATTATACAAAATTTTAATAAGCTGGAAACAATAGATAATGCTGGCAGTAATAATGCTTCAGTGCCCACTCCCACTACCACTCTTTTGGTAACATCCACTTCGATGATGATGACAACTAATACGCCGGAAATCAGCGCTTCCTCAACACTGCCTACCACTACTATTGAATACACGACTACTACGATAGAAGCAGACACAACGACTGTGAAAATTACAAATGACAGATTACAAATGACAAATAAATCTCTGGCTGTAAAACAGCAATTACAAATAACAAATCCAAAGATAATTAATACAAGCACGCCAAAAATAACCATTCCATCAACCACGATTTCCGCCCTAAATATTGACCAAATACCAGATACTAAATACCAGATACTAAATACCATCCCCCTCGATACTCCCACCCGTAAAGCAGCCAAAAAAATACTGGTCATTTCCGGTGGTAGCACCATTGCCTTAGGTCTATATTTAGGCTTGAAATTATTACGCGGCGTGGTATAATAACTGCTAATCCATCGTCCATTAATCATACTAATTTATTTTTAAAACTATGAAAAAACAATCTCTGCTCGCCATACTATTTTTACTCGCCTTAGGTATAACCACCAGATTTATCCCCCACCCGGCCAATTTTACCGCCATTGGCGCAATCGCGATGTTTAGCGGATTATATCTACCGCGACGCTGGGCGATTGCCGGACCAATTTTGGTAATGCTGATCAGTGATATTTTTATCGGCTTCTACGCCTGGCAAATAATGCTTTCTGTTTATGCCGGATTTACAGTAATGGGTTTAATTGGCTTAAAAGTTCGCGCTAATAAAAAAATAACCACGGTGATTGGTGGCACTTTACTGGGAAGTGTGATTTTCTATTTAGTCACCAATTTCATGATCTGGGCTTTTGGAACAATGTATGCGCACAACTTTACCGGCTTAATTCAAAGCTACACCATGGCTATCCCCTTTTTCAAAAATAGCTTGACGGGAGATATTGCTTATATAACCATACTGGCAGGCAGCTATGAAATGGCAATGAAAATAGTGAATCAATATTCTAAACAAGTTTCATTACCGAAAAGTATAGCCACTAAATAACTAGCCAGTAAAAATAAATAAAATGCCCGGCATAAGCTGGGCATTTTATTTTTATCCATACATTAATGGTGGAGGCTCGGGTCCTTCTTCTAATATTGAAGCGCCACCGTCAGCTTGCGCCGGATGCGTACCGGCTCGTTTAAACGGACTCGCTTCTAAACTCTCCATAGGTAGATTCATTGGCGGTTCAGCTTTCTTAACACTGGTCTTTTGCACCAAAGGCGCCTTGACCGACGGTAATGGGAAGTGCCAGACACTGGCTAATTCTTCGATATTCAAAATAAACTGGGGACCGCCGGTTTTGGTTCTACGTTTTTTAAAACCACTGGTAAAAATAGTCTTGATCCAGCCTAAGCGCATTTCTCTAAATAAATAAAAAGCTTTAGTCAGTTTGTAAGGCACAATGCCATTGCGACTTTGAATACTAAACTGGCTCATAGCGCCGATAATTCCATCAATACAACGGTCGGGATTATAAATCTCTTTACGCGCAATATATAGAACTCTAATTTTAGTTTTAAAACCAATTTTAGAAATTTTTTGTTCTACCGACTCCACCGTGCTTTTGAGCCCGGGTGGAAGATCAATCATTTTGCCCGGTTCATCCTTTTTCTTATCGACCGTTTCAGGAGCGGCAAAATCCCAATGCCAAACATTAAGCGCTTCTTGACCGATTGCTTGAGGTAAACCGCTCACCGCAGTATACCAAGGATCATGTTTTTCATCTTTATAGGCATTGGCAATTAACTTTTTTACCAACTCTATGCCTTTTTTCTTCCACTTACTATTAGTTGGTGCAATAACAATTTGCATCCATAAGTTTTCACCGGCGCCAATACGAGTAAAATTTTCCAAAATACCACCCAAAGGATCGGTGATACTGACGTCTTTGGAAACAGTATACTCGAACTCCGGATAAGTACGAATGGGAAAAGCATCTTTATCGGCTAGCTTAAAATCTATCCCCATAATATCATAAGTATCATTCGGAAAACGCGTGGGATAATCTTTGACATAATCTTCCACCTCGGTAATTTCAGCTTCGGGATATTGAGCGTAAATGGCCGCTTCTACCAAATCGCGATGTTGGGCTTCGGTGCGAATTAAAAATTGGATATATCCTTCTATACTGACAATCTCAAAACTAAACCATTTTTGTTTTTTGCCCATCCAATATATTTCGCCAATGCGCGGAGTAATGGAAGCGCCACTTAAATGCGCAAAAATCTGCTCTACCGCTTTATGGGTTTGAACAAACAAAGGCGGAACATCCACAGCCAAAATTACCCACTTCCATTGATTCTGATATTTTTTCTGACGATACTTGCGCCAAGCAATTTCAAGCATGGAAACAAAAACTACCGCCGTTATCACCCAGCCAAAAACCGCCATAATAATAGCGGTGGATTGATTGGTTGGTAACGAAAAAACCCAATCCCAAAAAGAAAGGTCGATAGAAAAAAATACCAGATCAAGCACCATATCTTATTTATCCACAAATTTAAAAACCGCGCCGTAAATAACAATAAGACCAAACGCCGTCCACCACATTTCGTGGGGGCCGCTAATGTAACCCGAATAATAAGCTAAACCACAAATAACCGTAGCGCAAAAAGCGACTAAGTGGCGCAAAATAGTATCCCCCATAAGTAAAAATTATAAAGTTTGAAAAGTTATAAAATTATCAAGCAAACTTAACAACTTTATAACTACTATATTATACCACACTTCATAAATTACCCCAAAAGTCTAATATCCACAGACAAAAAAGCGCCACGTAGGCGCTTTTATTTGAAACTGCAAACTTTGTAATTTACAATCAATTACGCAGATTTTCTCTGCCACTTTTCTACATAAACAAGAAGCGGACTGGCAATGAATATCGAAGAATACGCACCGGAAGCAATACCGATGAGCAAGGCTAAAACAAAGTAGTGAATGGTGTTGCCACCAAAAAAATACAAAGCAAACAATGGCAACAAAGTGGTAAGTGTAGTATTGATGGAGCGCATGATAGTTTGATTAAGCCCAATATTTACCACCTCGTTAAACTCGGAAGAAGTATGGCGCAATAAATTTTCACGAATACGATCGTATACGACAATGGTATCATTAACCGAATAACCTAAAACTGTGAGTAGGGCTACCACGAAAGCAATATCTACTTCTACTCCCCAATAATGTCCTAAAACTGAAAACACACCCATTACCAAAAGTAAATCATGAACCAGCGCCACAATGGCCAACAAACCGTACTTCCAGCTTACTACCGGCCGTGAAACTTTACGAAACGCGTAAGCGACATAAGCAATAATACCCAAACTTACCAAGATGATGGCCCAAAGCGCTCGAGTACGCAACTGCTTACTTACTGACGCGCCGATAGTTTCAAATCTTTCTTCACGAATAGTATTATCCACGGTAGCGTGCTTCTCGCGCAGTTGTTTAAGCACCAACTGATGCTGATCTTCAGTCAAAAAAGAAGTGCGAATAATCATGCTTAAATCCCCCGCCGGTTGAATAACCGAATTTTTTAATTCTAACTCATTAAAAGTATTTTGTAATTCCGTCAACGGTGGTCTGGACTTATCAAAACTAATTTCCAAAAGTGACCCACCGGTAAAATCTATACCCGGCTTAAGGCCCCAAGTAAATAACAAACCAACACAAATTAAACCGGTAAGCAAAGTGAGTGCTAACCAAACTCTGGAATATTTAATAAATGGTATATTCATATATTTACTTAATCATTTTCTTATGTCCTAAAAATAACCAGTTGGCTTCTTCCTTGATGAGGCCAAACACGAAACGCATTAAAGTGCGGGTAATGGTAATAGCGGTAAACATGGAAACCAAAACACCAATCGCGAGAGTAACCGCAAATCCTTTTACAAACCCGGAACCGAGCCAAATTAATAGGACACAGCTAATCAAAGTGGTAATATTGCTATCACGAATTGAAGACCAAGCGCGCACAAAAGCCTCTTCCATGGCCGAATGCAATCCCTTGCCCAACGCCAATTCTTCTTTAAGACGTTCAAACACCAACACATTGGCGTCTACTGCCATACCAACGGACAAAATGAAACCAGCCATACCAGAAAGCGTAAGAGTAACGCCAATAATTTTGAAGATAGCCAAACTTAAAGAGGCGTAAATGGCTAATGATAACACTGATATTGCACCCGGTAAACGATAGTAAATAATCATGAATAAAGCCACCAGTAAAATGCCAACAATACCGGCATAGAAACTTTTTTCCAGGGAGTCTTGACCCAAAGTAGCAGCCACTTGCTGTTGACTAATTAACTCCACCGGCACTGGCAAAGCGCCTGAATTTAAACGTTGTGACAAAAGCTTGGCTTCGGTCAAAGTAAAACCACCGCTGATGACAGCATCACCGGAAGTAATAGCTACATTAACAGTAGGCACCGAAATCGCCGCGCCATCCAAAAATATTGCCAACGGCTTGCCAACATTACGAGTGGTAATATCACCAAATAACTTAGTGCCTTCGGCATCAAATTTGAGAGCAACTTCAATTTCTCCGCTCTGCGTATTTTGCGAAACTTCCGCGCGTTTTAATTGCTTACCGGATAAACCGGTGGTTTTCCATTGATCACTCGGAGGCACTACATCGGTTTTACTTTTAGTTTTAATATAAATTCTAGATACATTATATAATTTACTCATTTCTTCACCTTTCTTATAAATAAGGTGATAACCAAATTCAGTTTCTACCGGACCAACAATCACGCCAGGCTTAACATCCCAAATTGCTTGTTCAAATGCGGCCACCATCTGACCCTTACCAAACAAACCTAAATCACCGGCACTTTCTTTTGCTCCCGGTTCAGTGGAATTATCTTTGGTTAATTGAGCAAAATTTTCTACAGTAGCGATCTTAGCCAGCTCTTCAATTTTAGTTTTGGCTTCGGATTTGGTAAAAGTAGCGTTATCACATCCGGTGGCGCCCATATAACAAATGAGCAAATGGCTAGCCGACACTTTCTTTTCACCATCTTTCTCTCCTAGGCGCTTAATGATATTTAATCCGTCATAACTCTTAATTAATTCTTTGCTGGTTTCGCCATCTTGGTGAGCTTTGGCCCACGCATAAATTTCGGGGTAAAGATCCGCTTGAATAAACCCTAAATTACCTTCATTGTTTTTACTTTTTTCATCTTCGGTATACGCCAACACTACGTCATTCCACGCTTTGCCTTGTTTAATTTCGGAAAGAGCCTTGTTGGCTTTGGTGGTGGCAATTTTGTTGTAAGCATCTAAATCTTTTTGCTCTTGGACGGTTAAATCGCGCGCCGGTTCATTATTCTCTTCTTTAAATTCCAAAACCGGAGTTTCACCGATCATTTTGATGGCTTGATTAATTTCGGTAATACCTGGCAACTCCACAATAATACGATAATCTGTGCCTACACGAGTAGTTTGCACTAACGGCTCAGCCACTCCCAAACCTCCGCGCACCCGGCGTTCAATCACATCACGCACGCCCTCTACCGCGTCGGCTTGATCTTTACTGGCTATATTTTCGGTATTTGCTTGATAAATCAAATGCGCCCCGCCCTGAAGATCTAATCCCAAATTAAAACCAGCGGCAGGTAAGCTGGGAACGCCAAGATTGGCTTTATTATTTATCCAGTCAATGCCGCGATTAGCATAGGTTGGTAATACTATAAGCAAACATACAACTAACAAAATAACTGCCCCTGCAGTCCTCCACTTAATTTGACTACGCGAAATATTTCTACTCGCGGGCTGTGCGTACTTGTTGTGCTTGGACATAATAATAGTTATAAGTTCATAGTTCTAAGCCAATAGCAATATAAATAATATTTCCATTGGCCACAAACTATTTACTCTAAACTGGTCATTATTCTATACTATTAACCAATTTTTGGCAAGAGGCTATTTTCCGTGGCACTGCTTATACTTCTTCGGGGTTCCATCGGAATTGGTTGCTCCGCAGGGGCAAGGTTCGTTACGCCCTACTTTGGCCTCAGTCTTGCCGGGACCACCAGAAGCGACTGTATGAATAACCGCGCCCCCTGTAGAACCAGCGTTTTGACCATTAAATTGTTGATTTAAAGCCTCTTCCCCACCACGTAGCACCAAATTCCGCTTCTGATTTTGATGTAATACCGCAGGGGCGGCTTTGATGCCTAAACTGATTTTGTAGATACTATAAACCAACTCTTTTTGAATAAGCGCCAATAAATCGTTAAACATGTGGTAGGTCTCTTTTTTGTATTCCACCAAAGGATCATGCTGACCGTAGCCGCGTAATCCGATGCCGGTACGCAAATAATCAATTGCCACCAAATGCTCTATCCAAAGCGTATCAATAGCGCGTAAGAGCATTTGTTTTTCAATTTCAATCATCAATTCCGAACTACTCGCCGGCTTAACCAAATATTCATTATATTTAGCCTCGGCCATACCCATAATATATTCGATAATAGCGGTGCGCTCTTTAACATCATCAAATTTTTGTTCACCCCGTTTGCCAAATTCCAATAATTTATTTTTTTCTTCATTGGATAAAGGAAAAATAGTTTGCACGGTTTCGGTTACTTCTTGCATATTCCAACCAGCGCTATTCTCGGTGTTGGTATGAAAAGAAACTACTGTTTCAATTTCTTGTTCAATGTAATCAAAGACCATGTCGCGCAAGGTTTTTCCCGCGTTGTCATTATGAGCCCCGCCTTGGCGGGGCGAAGAATCCCTTTCATTATTGGTTGAGGGATCCTTCGTTTCACTCAGGATGACATACTTTTCTCGCTCAAACGCTTCCAAAACCTCACGGCGCTTACCATAAATCACTTCACGATGACGATTTAAAACATCATCATATTCCAATAAATGCTTGCGAGTATCAAAATGAAAGCCTTCCACTTTCTTTTGCGCAGATTGAATAAGTTTGGAAATAGTTTTATTTTCTATCGGCATGTCATCGGGAACTTTTAAAGTTTGCATTACGCCACGAATCTTGTCACCGGCGAAAATCCGCATAAGATCATCTTCGGTGGAAAGATAAAATTGAGTATTACCAAAATCTCCTTGGCGACCAGCGCGACCGCGAAGCTGGTTATCAATACGGCGCGATTCGTGGCGCTCGGTACCAATCACAAATAAACCCCCAGCTTCTTTCACCTTGGCGGCCATTTCGGGATTAGGCGGATTTCCACCTAAAATAATATCCACACCGCGACCCGCCATGTTGGTGGCAAGAGTTACTGATCCGGGCGCGCCAGCTTGCGCAATGATTTCACCTTCACGTTCGTGGTTTTTGGCGTTTAAAATTTCGTGTTTAACCCCCTCACGCTCCAAAAATAAACTTAGAGCTTCATTTTTATCTACTGAAATTGTACCAATAAGTACCGGCTGTCCAGCCCGCTGACGCTCTTTAACAAATTTAGCGATAGCTTGATATTTGGCTTCTTCGGTGCGGTAAATCCGATCGGGATGATCAATGCGATTGTTGGGTCTATTGGTAGGAACCACTACTACTTCTAAATTATAAATTTTGCCAAACTCTTCGGCTTCGGTGACGGCTGTTCCAGTCATACCACCTAACTTTGTATACATGCGGAAATAATTTTGGAAGGTAATGGTAGCCATCGTTTGGCTTTCACGTTGAATTTTAACATGTTCTTTGGCTTCAATAGCTTGGTGTAATCCTTCGCTATAACGCCGACCAGGCATTTTGCGACCAGTAAATTCGTCAACAATCATTACTTCGCCATTCTCTACCACATAATCGCGGTCACGCTTAAAAAGCGTGCGCGCTTTGAGCGCTTGCTCCAGATGGTGCACTGTGCGCATACCACCTTCGGCATAAATATTTTCTACCCCCAACCATTGTTCCATTTTATGAATACCCCCTTCGGTCAAAGTCGCGGAGCGCATTTTTTCATCGATATTGTAATCTTCGTTTTCCGTTAAACGATTTACCAAGTCAGAAAATTTATAATATAAATCTTGCGCTTCTTCGGCCGGGGCGGAAATAATAAGAGGGGTGCGCGCTTCGTCAATTAAAATAGAGTCTACTTCATCTACAATCGCGTAAAAAAACGGTCGCTGAGCCATGTCATCTAAATTGGCTACCATGTTATCACGCAAATAATCAAAACCAAATTCATTGTTGGTGCCGTAAGTAATATCACAAGTGTAGGCTTCTCGACGTGAACATGACTGCAAGAATTCATTCTCCACTTTATACATGCCTTTAAGATCACGCTCTTTATCGGCGACACTGCCTTCTTCTAAACTAACACTGGCAATCTTAGGATGAGAATTGTATTTAAACGAAACATTCAATTGCTGAATCACGCCCACACTCATACCGAGAGCATCATAAATCTGCGCCATCCATACCGCGTCACGTTTAGCCAAATAATCATTCACGGTGACCACGTGTACACCCTTACCGGCCAAAGCGTTTAGATACACCGGCAGAGTAGCCACTAAGGTTTTGCCTTCACCGGTGCGCATTTCCGAAATTTGCCCACGATGCAAAACTACACCACCAATCAATTGAACATCAAAATGCCGCATGCCCGTAACACGCTTGGAAACTTCGCGCACAGTGGCAAACGCCTCTGGCAAAATATCATCAAGGGTTTCGCCTTTGGTTAGACGCGCCTTAAATTCGTCAGTTTTGGCACGCAACTCGGACAAACTTAACTTAACTATCTCTGGCTCTAAAAAATTAATTTTGTCTACAATCGGTTGAATTTCTTTAACGGCTTTCGCGTTCGGATCACCAAAAATTTTAGTAAAAAATGGCATATTAAAATCAAACAAGCCCTAAATAGGACCTGCTTATTATAGCATAATAATTGTTATTAGGCAAGACCATTAACTGATAAATCCTTCTTCAAAAACGGGCTTATTTGCATGATAAAACACCCCCAAAGGAAGTTTTTCGATTTCCTGACATTTGCTAAGAGCAGAATTTAAATTATTACTATCGTAATCATTACCCAGCCAATAAACTTTACTTTTAAAGTATTCACGGGTATCGTTGAGAGTAATGCAGGGTTGAATAATTTCTACAAGCGAAAAGCCTTTGTGGAGAATTGCCTGCTTAATAACTGCCTGAGTGGGCGCCATATCATAAGCATAAGCGCGTGCCAAAAATGTCGCGCCAGCTGACAAAATTAATGGAAAAATATTGATCGGTTCTTCCACGCTGCCATAAGGAGTGGATCGTCCTTTATAACCTTTGGGGCTGGTAGGCGTAAATTGATTATTAGTCAAAGCAAAAATTTGATTGTTATGCACGATCACTGTGATATCGGCATTGCGTTTGGCGGCGTGAATTAAATGTTCCATTCCTTCGGCATAGGCATCACCATCGCCTACAAACCCCACTGCTTTTAAATCGGGATTGGCCAACTTCATACCAATCAGCATGGGGATAGCGCGACCATGCAAACCAATGAAACTATTCAAATTTAAATAATCGGCGATTTTGCCGTGACAACCAATGCCGGCGGCAATAACAAAATTTTCGGGAGCGATCGTCTTCTCCGCAATAATAGCGCCAATGGCTCCTTTGGCCGCCGCCAAAATCGCAAAATCGGAACACCCTGGACACCAAGTAATTTTTGCTTTATTTCCTAAATCCATAAACTTATTTAAACTAATAACTTGATAACTTCTTCCACCTCAAACGGTCGCCCGTCGCATTTTAAAATCTTATTTTTTATTTCCACTCCAGTCTGCTCGCGAATAATACTGGCTAGCTGTCCGGTAATATTTCCTTCAATAACTGTGATGCTTTTGGCGGTTTTTAAAATTTTATTCATTTGCTCTTTGGGAAAAGGCTCCAAACATAAAATTTGAATGGCTAAATAAGATTTTTTGGTGAATTTTAAAGCTTCCAAAACCGCGCCTTTAGTGGATCCCCAAAATAAAATTACATTTTTACTGGTTTTATCACCATAAATTTTGATTGCCTCCTTGGAAACGGCCCGAATAATATCCGGCAATTTACACCAACGTTTATCGTTCATTTTTTGCGTAGTCAAAGCGTCTTCAATAGAAATTCCAAATTCATCATGTTCGTAACTATTGGCTTTGATGACAGTATTGACAGTGCCGGGAAAAGCTAGCGGCGATATGCCATCACGAGTTAACTCATAGCGCTTATATTCTCCCCCGCCTTTGGATAATTTTCCCGATTCAACTTTGGCCTTTATTTTGGAAAAATCACAAGTCATTAAACTTTCGGATAAATGCTTATCCAAAAGCACGATCACCGGAATTTGAAATTTCCACGCCCAATTTAAGGCGCTCATGCCTGCCTGAAAAGCTTCGTCAGCATCTCCGGGCGCCAAAACCAAGCGAGGAAACTCACCGTGACCGGCAAAACGCGCCATTTGCAAATCGGCTTGAGCGGTACCGGTAGGCACACCGGTGGCTGGTCCGGGACGTTGCGAAATTGCCACTACCAGCGGAACTTCGGTAATACCAGCTAAACTGAAACTTTCTTCCATTAAGGCAAAACCACCCCCCGAACTACCAGTAGCCACACGGGCGCCGGCATAAGCCGCTCCAACGGCCATATTTACCGCTCCCAGTTCGGATTCGGGATGAACCGCTTTGAATCCCAGTGCCGGTGGTTTACCGGCCAAATAATGCAGAATAGTTGACGCCGGAGTCATGGGGTAAGCAATATACATTTGTAACCCGGCTTTTAACATGCCTTCGGCAAAAGCCAGGTTGCCATCAGCCAATATTTTATTTTGCACTGTTTTTTTAACTTTTAAACCAAGCGCTAATGAATCTGCTTTAACTTTGGAAATATTTATATCATAGCCAGCTTCGGCTAATTTGATATTCAAATCGGCTTTGCCTTTTTTGCCAAATGTTTCTATAAAAATTTTATTTAATTCCTCTAAATCAATATTTAAATAACGACACAACGCTCCTAGCGCTACGGCAGTGCGGACAATTTTGGGCGCGCCGGCTTGTTTGACTAATTCGCTCATCGGTAAATTAGTTTCCGAAATTACCACTCCCCCTTTTTTAATTTCTTTTTGATGCAAACTAATTGACTCGTCATTAAAAGCTACCAACACATCAACTTGCTTATGATCGCTAAAAACTTTATTGGTGCCAAAACTAACCCGACAATAATTATGGCCACCACGGATGAGTGATGGATATTCGTTGGAAATAAAAACTTCTTGACCATAACGAGTCAATAATTTGCCTAAGCTAACGCCGGCTTCTTTAATACCATCTCCGGCTGCGCCACCAAACATTACGGTAATAACCGCATTTTTCATAAAAATTAATCTAAATACCACTACTTTTAATCGGCTTCCTTTGCTGTTTCTGAATTTTTTTCAGTAATAGCTGGAAAAAAACCTTCCGGATGTGATTCGACGTGTTTTTTAGTAGGTTGATTGGCCTTGGATAAATCAACCCGTTGTCCTCCCTGTCCAGTTTCGGATACGGCCGTAAAGTAACCTCTATCTCTTGGTGTAGTATCCATATCACTAACTTAAAAATTAAATTTATCGGCAAACTGACCAATAACCGGCAACTTTTCTGTTTTGCCACCAGCGGCATTAATAATACCCAAAACAAAAAGAATCAGTATGCCAACATTTAAAAGCCACCCCAGCCACATAAACGTCCACGCATAAAACAATGCATTATTTATAATACCAACAATAATAGCAGCAATAAATAATACTAATCCCTGTTTAACATGAAATTTAACAAATGGATCTTTTTTGGATTCGGTCAGCAGTGGAATAAAAAATATAATATAAGCGACTACTGCCATGACGATATTTTTTTGTCCGCCTGGCTGGGTAGTATGTTCGCTCGATGACATGGGTGAACTGGACACCGGTTGATTTTGATCTGGCATAGATTTAACTTAAAAAATTAATATTGTTATTATATCACACCTTTAAATGGATTGAAACTGGTATGGGTATCATAATAATCCTCCACTTCCGTCTGTTTCAAAAATTTAACTACTTTGTAAGTAATGGGCGTAAACAAAATCTCAATGGCAGTTTTAAAAATATAGTTGGAAATAATGATAGTAATTAGAAGTACCAGCGGAATCACGCCCCCAAATGCGACAATTACAAAAAGTGCGGTATCAAATAACTCCCCCACTATTGTAGAACCAATGGTGCGTAGCCACAACCACTTGCCTTGGGTAATGAGCTTCAATTTAGCCATAATAAAAGCGTTGATAAAACTACCACACCAAAATGCCGCTAAACTGGCAATTACAATACGTGGCGTCAGTCCGAGAATTGCTTCATAAGCCAATTGATTGTTCCAACCTTCGGCCGGCGGAAGCTTGCCCACCACCATAAAAACCAAAGACATTAAAAGCGCACAAAAGAACCCTGTCCAAATAATCTTTCGGGATTGACTATATCCATACACCTCGGTGAGAATATCGCCAAATATATAACTTAGCGGAAATAAAATTGTGCCACCATCAAACGTAAACCAACCCAGATCAAGAATCTTGCTGGACGCGACATTGGAAATTAAAAGCACGGCCACAAATACCATGCCGATGATATCGAGATAACGATAAGATTTCATAGATTATGAACGTTAGATTGTGAATTGTCATTGCGAGGAGGAGCGAAGCGACAACGAGGCAATCTCCTAAAAAACGGGATTGCTTCGACCCTTTGGGTCTCGCAATGACACCTATTCTATCAAAACTATAAACAAAAAACAACCCCCGGCTTCGCTACGCTACGCCGGGCAAGCCCATACTCTACTAAATTAGAGAACAAGCTTGCCGGGCGTAATGAAACGAAGCCCGGAGATTGTTTTTAAGATTGAGAATTTACAATACAGCTTCTTTGGCAGCCTTGGCGACGCGGAACTTTACCACGGTCTTAGCCGGAATCTGAATGGTTTCACCAGTAGCCGGATTGCGACCCTGACGAGCGGCGCGGTTAACTTTCACCAATTTGCCAATACCGGCAATGGCAAAAACTCCACTCTTCTTGACTTCTGTGTACGCCATTTCGACTAAGGCGTCTACTAATCCGACCACATCCTTTTTGCTAAGGCCGGTCTTTTCGGCTAATTCAGCCAACATGGCTGATTTGGTCATGCCTGCCATAAATTAAACGTTAAGAATTAATAAGGTTTGGAAACCTTAGATTTGTTAGCTATATTATACACTGTTTCTAAAAATAGTAAAAACCCTTGTAAACATTGCCTGTGGATAAGTCGACACGATGAATACATGATAAATACGCAATTCTAATAAAAAATGAAAGAAATCTTTTATTAGAAAGCCCGCACCGAAAGGGCGGGCTGACTTCTTTTCCTGATATTACCCACATCCATTGGTATAAAGTGTCGGACTTTTCCAACACTCTTCGTTCAGGGGAGTTTCTTCGCTTACCTTCTCCCCCAAATTATTTACCAGGTAAGAAGTCTCAAATGCCCCATGGCATTTCGGACATTCCATCACGTGATGGACTGTCCGATTCTTATCTTTGGGACGAAATTCTTCTACGTCCCTAGAAAACAACAATTCAACTACGGCACCCCCGTCACAGTAGGGGCACTTATATTTTTTTTCCATTACCCCCCCTTTTTTTTAAAAAAAGAACTGTTAACATTTACATTATACTTAGATTTATCGTAACAGCCATTGTAATAATTGTCAAACAAACTAATCACTAATAATCTGCTTTTTGATCTGCGCTCTGATTGATCGATAATCAGGAAAAGCGCGACTCACTAAATTCCAAAAATTTTTGGAATGGTTAAACTCTCCCAAATGACACAGCTCATGCGCCACGATGTATTCGGCTAGTCTTTCGGGCAGAAATATAATTTTGTAATTAAAATTAAGATTTCCTTTTTTGGAACAACTGCCCCAGCGCGACCGATGATTTTTGATGGATATCCGACCAAACGAAAATTGATAAATTTTATTTATTTTTTCCACTTTGGCATGCACCAACGCGCGCGCTCGTTCCCGATTCTGCAAATACTTACGTCGTTCAAAAACAGGTCGACGACGCCGACGAATATAATAATACACCCTATTGCTTAACAACATGCGAACCTTTCTTAAATAAGCGCTTATAATTGTTCCTCAATTGATGTTAATACCACTGCCAGCCCCTCCTTGCCTTCTTCGGTGCCAAGCGTAACGGATAACTGGCGTTTGCCTTTGGAAAAAGAAAGCATGGCGACAGTGCCCATGTCTGCCGACTGCGCGACTGCCCAACCTTGCTCTTTCATTTTTTTCTCATACAACTCTTTGGCGTCTTTCACACTCGCATTGGATTGTAACACCACCTGATAACCCGCTCCCATCACATTTTTCATCGCTGACATCAATTTGCCATCAATAACATAAATATCCGATGGGAAATCCTTGGGCAAGCTCACTTCTCCGCCCACTTGAATTGATCCTTGATCGGTTTCCAAACTCACGGCTCCGCTCTGCAAATCCACCTTGGCATTACCCCCTAAACTTTTTTCCAACTCTTTTTCGATATTTTTCTCCGTTAAACTTTTTTGACCACAGCCAGACACCAAAAGCACCATGGCTAACGCACCTACAACCAACATTGTTCGTTTGAACATAAAATTTAAATTAAAATTAAAAATTTTAAAATATTATTTATTCAGCAAATCACTCGGTAATACCCATTTGGCCATACCGAGCGCATTACACGCCTTGGCCTGATAACCCACTTCTTCGGCAGATATAGGTTCTCCACCATAATCATACGACCACACGATGCTTTCCGACACCGTGCCCGGAGTTGCCTGACATCCACCCAAATCGGAATATGGGCAAGCATCCAAAGAAAATTTTCCTTCGACACAAGACGATTTCATCCGCTCTTCGGTGAATATTGAACCAACAAAATCTATGCAGGTGCTCTTGCTGTCAATGACGTTACAGCTACCGCGTACTTTTGCTTTTTCTGTGGTTTCGATGAGTGGCTTAACGTCATTTTCATAATTAACGCTTTGATCCGATGGCGCATCGCCGCATCCGGCACCTAAAAAAATTAATGCCACTGGAATTGCTAAAAATGAAAATTTGATGAATTTAGACATAAAAAATTAATAAAATAAAGATTGATATATTATAACATAAACAACGACCAAGATAAACCCATCCTCTCGTTTGACGATTGGTCATAACAAGCACATAATATATACATAGCCAAGTGCTAATTAGTTAAATTATGAATAAAAAAATTTCCCTCATCTTATTATTAGTAGTAGTGCTGGGTCTGGGTCTTGGTATTTGGCTTTCCGCAAAAGGCATTTTGTGGTATCAGGCCACAGCTAAAGAACGCGCGCTGACAAAAGCGCAAAATCAAGCGATTGAAAATATCATCAATGCTCGCAAACAAACAGGGCAAGAAGAAGTGGTCGATCCTTTTGGTGAAGATGGAATCGTACGGGTGCTACTTATCGGTTTAGACAAGCGCGTAGGCCAAGAAAACGGCCATTGCGACGCGATTCAGCTGATTACCGTCAACAACAACGCGGGGTCTATCAGTATTACTGCCGTCCCTCGTGGCACTTATTCACCGCTACCTCCGGGAAAAGGTGTGACTTCATCAGACTATTATGTCTCTAACGCCTGTGGTTTAGGTGGATTGGACTACGGTATTAAACAAATTGAAAAAATACTTGGGATCAAATCCGACTATTTAATAGTAGTGGGTTTTTCTGAAACCTTGGGAATATTGCGAAATTTGCGTTTGCCAACAACCGAAACGCTCCAATGGCTGAGGAATCGCCATGGGTATGCCATTGGCGAACCGCAACGGGCACACAATCATTCCACCTTTATCAAACAAATGCTGATAAAATTCACGCCAGCCGAACCCTCAAACATCGATACAGCGTTACAATATCTGATATATAAAATGGTCAAAACCGATTTGTCATTTACGCAGGCGCAAAAAATTATTACGGCAATTTCCGCGCTGGACATAATCAATCATCCCGAAAAAATCCAATTATCCATGCGTCCGTTTTTTTTGATTCAAGATATCCCCTATGATTCACAGCATATCGACGAATATCTGAACCAAACATTGGGGCCAATCGAGCACTTACTCACCAAAGAAGATTATTCAGGAATAACAGAGGAAGCGGTTCAAGAAAAATTGTTAAGTGTTATTGAAGAAAATAAAAATAATCCCGAATTCATAACTTGGGCTTTCCGAAATAATCTTTGGCTACAAATTGAAGACGACAATAAACGCCTGTCCATTCAATATGATTTATTGACCTCGTATTTACCTTTGCTACCCGATAAAAAAGACCGCGAAGCGACTATCGCGGATTATTTACTGGAAATGGAAAACCGCGCCGAGCCAGTTTGGCAAGAGAAGGCTAGAGAATTACTGAAACAAGAAATTGAATATTAAAACAAACACCTCTTGATCAAGAGGTGTTTGTTGAGTTGCAGGCGCGGTAGGAATCGAACCCACGCTAGAGCTTTTGGAGAGCCCTGTACTACCATTATACGACGCGCCTATATTTTTTTGAAATAACTCCCAAATAAATTTTAATTCATTTGCAACCTTATAATCATGGTATCTTACGGAAGCACACCCGGGATAATCTTTCTTAATCGTAATTCCACTATTTTGTTTTTTAAATACTTTCAAAAACTGACTTTTTTGAATACCGGTAACCTCTGACCAAAAATGAATTTGCTTAATTTCATTATGATATGGGTGTAGATGTAAACAAACTCTGAATTTTTTCTCATCCAATTTAAATCCTTGTCGTAGTAGGTCTAAAAAAGTCTCTATCATTGCTGGATCCGAATTCATAAAACGAATCGCTGAGCAATTTTTTTCTCCTTCACACCAGTACAGCAACGCGCAAGCTAATCTAGCTAAATCACTATTAATTTTTAAACCGCTGATGGTATTATGTGCGTGCGTCTGAATTTCACCGATAACACATTCTCGTTTCTTCCTATTTGTATTAACGGCTTTTATTCTACCATAAATTCTCCTATTTTGCAATCGTTTTTGGGCCATGTCGCTCAAAACAACGCCCTTCACCCATGCCGATGCGGTACTTTGAGAAATATGTAAGTTGATGGAGATTTCTTTTACGGAGAAACCCCCTTTCCTAAGTTTTATTGCCCGCTGTCTTTGTTTAATTTTCATAAAAACGAACCTTGTCTAATGGTTATATTATAACAAGGTTCGTTTCAAAAGACAAACTATTAATTCATTACTTAGTTTCTTTATGCGCCACATGCTTTTTGCAATGACGGCAATATTTCTTCAGTTCCAAGCGGTTCTTAAGCGTTTTTTTATTTTTATTAGAAAAATAATTAACGCGCTTGCAAGAGGTACACTCGAGCTTGATTAGATTATCTCTTTCTTTGGACATACATTATTAGTTAAAAGTTTTAAAGTTATAAAGTCAACAAAAACGACAACCGTTCTTTTAACTTGATAACTTTCGACTTTAAACTCGAACGGTGGGCAGGGAAGGATTCGAACCTTCGAAGGCGGAGCCAACAGATTTCACTTATCCAATAGTTTCCTAATGGCGTGGACTATATCTTTACCCCGCAGGGTATCCTGGTATCTAGTCTCTACGGCGCCCCCGATCGCTAATTAACGGGCGGGGTTCCCACGGTATTGGCATGACCATCTTGGTTTTAGCTTTCACCGTTATCCCAGGAAGTTTATCTTGGAGTTTCCTCTAAGAGCTGCATTTTCTACAGTCTGTCCCCTTTGACCGCTCGGGAACCTGCCCATTCTATAATGTATTTATCATGCTGTAGCAAAGCGATAAAATCTTTTTTAAAAGTTTTTTATCACTATACCGCACATGTAAAACACCGTAAGGCATCTTTCTTTTGCCTTTATTGAAAGTCGAACGAATATATGGTCTCGTAAAAAGACCTTTTTCAACTTTCAATTGAGACGACCAATGATTTATCAGCTGCCCAACATCTTGGTCAGAAAAACAATAGAGATAAAATCTTAATCTTTTTTCGTTTACTCTACAAATTTTTCTTAAAAATTTAAGAAATAATTTTATTACCCCAACATCTGAATTTGCCAAATCAACTGTTACTCCAGTTTTTGCCCCCTCGCCATAATAAAGCATTACTGCTGCGATTAACAATTCGCGATCACTAATTGATAAATTTTCCTTAAAATGGAATGACAACTCTTTCTTTTCAAATAAAATTCTATTCTGCTCTTGTAATGTCTTGCGTGGAACTTTTTGTCGCCTTAATGAACCATACACTTGTTTCAAAGAAATATTTAATTTTGCGGCAACCTCTTGACCCATCATTCCTTTCAAATACAATTCTTTTACTACTCTTTCTTGTGTGCTTGTAACTTTTTTATTGGGCATAAGCAAGTGGTATATAGACATTTACATTATACCTAATAATTTATTAATTGTAAAATAACTAATCAATCTTCGCCGCATTACCGCAGAGCCGTCTCGGGGGTTCGAACCCCGGACCTACAGTTTACAAAACTGTTGCTCTACCAACTGAGCTAAGACGGCGCGGATCTTCCATCCGAGCCGTTGTCGGGACTTGAACCCGAGACCTGCTCCTTACCATTAACGGAAGGTAGGCCATTTTGTCATTTCAACGGCTGTTTTGTTGATGATTTTGGATAATAGCAGATCAAATTTAATGTCGTCGTAACGAGCAACTTTATACAGAAACAGACGGCTAATAGACGGCTAGAAATTTGAACACTGCGAGAAATAATATACCACACTTTCTAACCATTCGTCAAGCGATGGCTACGGAAATACCAACTAATCCCTCCAATATATGCCAATACGCACTACTGTCATAGACCGCACCAAGAAAACCAACCTGCACCACCAAGCCGTCATTGAAACAGCACTGCTCAAGAACGGCTATTGCCCGTATTCCAACGGCTGGATTATGTGTGATTCTGTCTGCCCCAAATGCGGCGAAACCGAGATGATTTATTACGCCGGCTGGGCGCAAATGAACAATAATATCAGGCCGGTAAAGATAGCATCTAATGGCGCAGTGAGCCTAATCCGCGAAGACGGCCTGACAGACGGTATGCTGTTGGATTTAATCCGGGCGTTCCTTTAACGCGCCACTGTGAAGTCAACTTCACATTACCCCCTCATCTTAATTCCAAATATATGTTTGAACTAATCAAGATAATCGACATCAAAGACAAAACCCTGGCTTGGGACCGGGAAAATATTGAGCGATGCGCGAAGAAATTCGGCTGGCAGCCAATCTCGCGGCGATGGATTGCTATCTATTGGGAATGTTCCAAGTGCCGCACCTATGATGTCAAGGGTTATGCCGGCTGGGTAATCAAGCAAGCCAACACTGATCCCCTGCCGGTAATATTTACTGCCGCCGAAGACGGCGTGCCGCTTGCGCCATCGATCGGCGATCTCTATGTGCAGCTCAAACCACTGATGGACGACATCATCCAAGAGCGGATGGATATTTAACTTACCAATATGTCTTACCTGACAATTGACTTAAACGCCGGCCATCCGTCATTCCACTCCGGCACCATTAAAAGAACCCTGTCCGATAACGACTATGCTCCCCTGTCGCGGAACTGGCGAGTGTTCTATTCCGACGATAACTTCAGCGGGCTGATGCTGTTCACCTCTTACTGGGGCTGGGCGGAAAGAGACGGCGTACCGATGCCGGTCGTTATAGACATTGGGGAAGGGACAGTGCGCGAAAACCATACGGAAAACAAAGAAACGCAAGAAATCTGGGATGAGTTGGGGCGAGGATGTATTAAACCGCCGTGAGAATTGCCCGCCCAATACTCGCCTATCTTAGTTTATAATTCTTAAATTTAATCGTATGAAAAAACAAACAGAACGCAACTATTACCAGCTACTTGTTCACCCCCAAAATTATCCGGTAGATATCGAAAACAACAAAACAGAATTCAGGGATCGCTTTTGTATCAACGCCATGCTGTTACAAAGCGACCTGGTGCCCGCCTCCCAATATTGGTATGCCTTACATGAGGAATGCAAATGCTGCGGCGACCCTATTGTGAACGGCTACATTGGATGGATTAAAACGCAACAAAATGATACTGCTGACAACCAATTAATAATCCTGACAGGCGATGCCGATTTTGATGCCGATGATAAAAACAAAATCGGTTCATACGGCCACCTAGTACCCGAAGAGGAATACAAGCACAATCAAAAGCTGATGGATTATTTAGATAGCCTGCTAACTGGCGAGGTAAAACTCGCGGGCGCAAAAGAGTGAAGTTAACTTCACAAAAACAAAACACCCGGCCGGTTAATGGTCGGGTGTTCGATTATCTATAAAATGTAAAAATTAGAATGTTTTCCCGCAATAGCTGCACTTCTTGGCTTCCTTTGGTACTAGTTGGGCGCAGTCTGAGCACTTCTTCTTAACTTTCATCAGCCGTTTGTTGTCCGCCCATCTTATTGCCTTTCGCATAAATATCTTAACCGGAATCATGATGGCTATGAACAACCACAATGGCCAAAGCATTTTGCTTATACCCCAAAACACCGGCCAGATAGTCTTGGCTGTTTCCCATGCGTTGGGCATTTGGAAATATGTAGGCATACTTTAAATTGGTTTATTTAGAACCACTAATTAATAACGGATCAATAATCTTGTGCTCTTCATCTACTTTAGCATAGGGAATCATACTGTCGTCAAATCCAAACCACAAATATATTTCCCTAACGATTTTGAAAGCCACCTTACCAACATCTAATTCGTCAACCTTGAATGATGGCAGTAATTTCATCCAATTGTCGCTAGGGGCAAATGTAAAATCATCCCCAAACATGTAGCCATAAGTTTTCACATCGTGCGGGATTAATCCATTCTTGACATTGCCGAGGTGCATATTGCCCAACCGAACACCGAAGCGCACTTCGGTAGGATTAATTTCGAAGTCTGCCAGCACAACTTTGTAAAAACTGACAAAATTATATACTGCTTCAATCACGGCTAATGACACCAGGGCCAAGGCGTTATCTATTTCGCCTCTTGCCAGGAACTTATCATCAGCCGAACAGGCAAAAATCAGAGTGCCGTCACGATAAAGATCAATCGTTTTCCTCGTCCCATTCGTCACTCGTATATATTCCCCGCGTATTATATGGGCCTGGTCCAATGTTTCTAAACTCCAACCCATATTGCGAATAACTGGCGGGTTTTCTAATCTAGATTTTATGCTATCAGGGGATGAACTAAATACAGTCTTTAGCTCGCTTTGGCCACTCGGATAGGCGGCTAATACAAAATATCTGTTATCACCGAGATTGTTAGCATGTAAAGTTTCGGCTATCCTAGCCGCTAATTGCACCTCCAACTCAACCGCTCTAGTTAAATCTGGCAATGCCGATGCGTCCTCCGACAATAATTCAACCTTATAGTCAGGGCGACCGACGGATGACTCCTTTTGTTTTGTCTGCTGGTTCAACATGGCCTCAATACTATCAAATCGTTCTTTGATATTGCTTTCAAAATTTAGTCCTAAACGCATTATGCTTTGGATGTCTTCAATCTTCTTGGACTCACTTTTGTCGCTGCGTCTTTCCGCATAACCGAAAATAATCGTTGAGTTCTTCTTTGTTCCTACGAACCGGTTAATTAGAAATGGTTTGGTCGAACTATCTTGCGGTGGCACATCTATTATCAGATACCCTTTGCTTGCATCGGTGGTGTGTGGCAGCCACTTTGCCGAAAATCCTTTAATACCTGGGTATATCCAATCTTTGATAATGCCTTCGTATTGACTCGTGTTTATTAAATTCTTATCAATTGGCACCAATTCAACTACCTCGTCACCGTCATATAATTTACTGGGTGCCGTTCTTAACCCAATAATAATATATCCACCATCTAAATTGGCAAAGGAAGCCACATCTTTGGCCAGTTCTTGCTTAACACGATCGTCATTTAAATTATAAATCTGACTTTTGGCGTCAAAATATTCATTCTCCAATTGGCCTAACAACCCGGTAAAATCATTGCCGTCTATTATCTTCTTAATTTCTTCTCGGTTTAACATAACTCTACAAACTCAAATAATAATCTCTGATCTTAGCCGCCATCAATTTGCGGCGTTCCAAAAGGAAGGTTGGATAGTCGTCTATTTCCATCTTATCAAAGCCAGACGGGATACAATTCTGTTTTAAATTATCTTCGAGGTCGCCTGCATCATTGATACCGCCATACTTTAATCGTCCGCCGTTACACTGTTTATATACTTCGGCCATGTAATCCACCGGCGCTTTCTTGCCCACCTTAATATTTATCTCCGACTGGGCGTAAACGAAGTTGGCTATTTGGTTGTATTCGCTACGCGAACTAAACTTCTGCTTCAAATATTCCTTAGGGAAGAGATGATGGATATCACCGCGATGACTGATTAAATTAGCCACGGTAATATCCGATGACAAGAAGCCCAGATCACTGGCCTTGATCTGCGCGGCGAAGAACAGGTTGAGAAAAGGGCTATTAATGGTAGCCTTATCCAACTCCTGAACCAAACGCACATCCCAAAACGCTTCCGATAACTCCGCTGCCTCGATATCCGCAAGCATCTTTTCGGCACCATGGATAGATATTTGTTTGATGTCAAAATCAAACTGACTCTCCGGTGAACCGGAATAGCGCCCAATGAGTAGCGACATCACAAACCAACGCTGGACGCACTTCTCCATTATGCTGGGGTTAACGCCTTTATCCCGCAGTTTTAAATAGAGAATATAGGCAAAATTAAGGGTGTTTTGCGAGTTGATTAAATCACTACAGGTAAAACCGCTGGACTTAATAATCATGACAAAACGCTTGAAATTAGTTTCGCTGACGAAATCCATCACGGCGTCGCGCAACTTCTGAAACGATTCGTCCATGATGTTTTGTTCAAAGGTTCTCGCTTCGAAATTACGACCGGATAATAAACCCACCAGGTCGGCCATCTTACCACGCTCAAATTGTTTGGTGAAACTAACGCGCAAGACATCGCCGTAATCCGGATCGTATAAGTCATCGTTTTCGTCTTTAAGCCATGCTATCTTAGGCAGATACGAGGTGTTCTTAAACTCGGCATCGTTCTCACTGATATGTTTGTAAAATTGCGGCTCACGCGCCAAGTGGCAGAAGTAGTCTACGCACTTGCGCAAGTTGACGCCGAAGTTATCCGCCTTGTCGTATGAGGCAATCTTAGACATGGCAAAGTCGGCCTGACTTAATACCACGCCTTTGGAATTGATGCGGATAAATATCTCGGTGACGGTTTCAATATCCAACCCAGCATCCAACTCAATAAACCCAACTTGCTTGCTTTTAATTTGCAACAGCTTCTCAATATTCTTCTCGATAAGCCTGCGGTCCACCTCGGGATTTCTGTCGCAATAATCGTTCACGTCCTCAAACAACCCGCCGTCTTTGCTCATTAGTTTTGAGATATCTGTAATCCACGCCTTGTCTTTCGCAATGGCTGGTGTTAAGGTAGCAAACTCTTCAACGATGGGATGGAATGCGATATATATTCGTTCTGATTTATAATCCTTGTCTACAATATTCTCACCCAAGATGGCGGCACGCAAAGCGGTGATGCGTTGCTGACCGTCAATCAATACCCGCTTGCCGTTTGATATCGTGCCGTCCTTAAGGCGCACATCCGGGTTCTTCCACGCGATAATATATCCAATGGGATAACCGCGATACAGTGAGTCCATTAAGTCGCGTACCTTGATTGAATCCCAGACAAACGGCCGCTGAATTTCGGGGATGGCGATTTCTCTCTCTTGGACCCAATTTAATATATTACTGACGAAGTATTGGTTAACGGTATACTTTTGCATAGTGAATATAATAAAACGATGGGTCTATTTTACCTCGTCCAAAACCAAAAGTAAAGTTGACCCACCAATACAAAATACCCGCCAAAAGGCGGGCTCTATAACCACGGCCGCGACTAATCTCTACGAGGAAGCCATGCCTTATTTGTTATGTGTTTCTGCTTTTACCTTAGGGTTAGATACTAAGAGTTTTAATTTTGGATTATATACATGCGGCCAGTCTTCGGGAATTTGGTAAAATGTCTTTTCCGAGGTGTCATAAATAAATTCCTTGCGGCAATGGGGACAATAAAAACGATGTTCGCAAAATCCCGGCGCTGATTGTTGGGGGTACATCTGATAAACCCTGGGCTTAGAAAGTTTAAGACATTTGCATTCCTCTTCTGACATTATCGCTTTCTTGACCTCAATCATCGGACAGCCGCAATTACAGCAACCTTTCTTCATGGTCCAATTAGAACACATATAATTATTACTTAGCAATTCTTCGCCTTCCTCCACCCAGCCTTCACCGCCTCGTCTTCGGTGCAAAACCACTTCTCACCGGCTTTCTCGTCGATGATGGTTTGTTTGTAACTTTGACATCCGGGCAGATGGTATATCTTTTCCTTGCCTGAGATGTTGCCTTTGATTACGCATCCGGTAGTTTGGCTAACTACTGGAGTGATATTAGTTTTAGTAGTGGTTGTGGCTTTGGATGTATTGGAAACAACCGGCGTAGCCACGCCTTTACAGGCGGTGTCTGCCCATAGACCGCGCTTGTTATTCTTGGCGTCCAGCTCGGCTTGCCTAAAGTCCTTCTTTTGTTTATATGAATAATTGCTCACCGCGTAAGCATAAGCATAGCCATCGGATATGAGTTGCTTATTGACATTGGTGCCATCTTCCAAATACACATAACGCAGATAACGGCTGTACTTATCTTTGTTGCCAGTGGTGGTATCGCCTTCTAATACTACCTTCTTGTTTAGTAATAGTTCCTTGGTATGCTTGGAGGCTTCCGCACCAAAACACTGAACCGCTTTCCTTGGGTCTTTAATCTCCGGAGTGTCAGTGCCGATCATCCGAATAGTCATATTCTTGCCATTTACTTTAACTTTAAAAGTATCGCCGTCGGTAACATAATACACGGTGCCGGTTTCCTTAACTGTCGGCGCTTTGTTGGTGGCGGCGATAACTGTGGTCTTAAAGCCAGCCAAAGCGAAGACGGCCATGGTTAGTACGAGAATAGTTTGAATGCGTTTGAGCATAAGAGATTAAGTACTGGGTGGTCCAATAATTCTACCTTATCATTTGGCAAGGGTTTTGTAAATACGAAATATTTGTGAAAATAAAAGAGGGTTGCCACCAAGTGTGGTCAACCCCCTCGAAATTCGACCGCCTTCGGCGGAACGAAGGATCAAGCGACAAGGTGTCGAAAGATCCAAGCGTTCCAGACCTCAAGGGTCACTGCTGCGGGAGGAAGCCATACACCGACGCGCAGAGCCGACTGACAACGTCGACATCGTCCGCGCCGAGCCACGCCCCGTCGTCGCTGAAGCCGAGGAAGAGCGCCCGGTAGAAAACACCATCGGCCCCCGGAGCGAATTCGTCACCCGGCAGGTCAATCCAGAGGTCGTCAAAGTGCTGCAACCGGATCGGATTGGTCAGCAACATGGTGCTGCCATCCTTCGCGCCCAGGCCGAATTCGCCGGCGGTGACTTTCTCCCTGGCCCGACGGACCGACGAAACGATGTGCGTTCCGTCTCCCTGCGGATACCGGATGCCGAAGTTCGCCCCGACGATCAGGATGTCGGAATTGGGCTGGCGCTCCACGAGCGCGCGAGTTGCGGCAAGCGTACTGGCCAACTGGCGCAGATGTTGCTCATTGAGTTGCCCCTCGCGGTAGTTGTGGAACTTGCCGCCACGATCCTTCTTGATGGCTTCCAACACTTCTCCGACTTCCTCGCCGTACTTGTCGGAGAAGAACCCCGGGCGGATCAGGGCGAAAGCGCCTTCCACCCAACCGGGATGCGCCAGCGTGGAATAGACCTCGCGGTAGTACCGCAACGCGGCGTCGGGGTTGAGCGTGGGCCAGTGCTTGCGCAGGATGTCGATCTGGTCGGTGATCGCGCCCGGTCCCTTGTAGCCGGAGAGATAGCCGTAGCGCGACCGCGCTTCCTCGTTCTTGTACTTGTTCGGACTGCGGCTGTTGTCGATGAAGTCACGGATCACATCGGGCAAGCCCGGTGTGTCGTTGACCCGCTGGGCCTCCTCCTCGGTGAGGCCAGTTTTGTTGTAGGCCGCTTCGACGACCGAAACGAATTTGAGACCTTTCGAATCTCGCGCCGTCACTGACGGAGCCAATGCTTTTGACATCGGAGCCATCCTTTCCCTAAAATTCAAGTAACCACCGGAATCGTCCGGTTAGCGACTTACCTCTCATGAGGCGAGCATACTGAATACGAATATTAATACTACATATTCAATACGCTTGCCTCATATGAAACAGTATATAATATAGGCTTTCAAGGTACAATTTAACAGTTTAGTATACCAAAAAATCAGGCGTTTGTCAAGGGGTGGTCGTGCACAGAGTTGCGCTTGACAATCCGCTGTGAATTAAGGCCTTATTATGATACCATATTCTCGAGTCTAGGCTAATGTACGGCAGTCCAAGGATTGCCGGCGCCGAACTTTCTCTTTCAACGAGATAACAACCAGGGTCTTGGAGATTACGGTTTCCAAGAGCGTGTTGTGTTGAAGGGATGCTGCTTGCTTTTGTCTAGTGCGGGTTCTGCCATAAGGCAGATGCCGCCGGATAAAATTCAGGGCTGAAAACGCATAGTTCCGCAGCCAGCGGAAAGTAAGGTTTAATGCTCGGTGACCATAGATGGACGAAGGCAAAAATCCGGAAGCCGATGGTGATTTCTACAAGGCGCTCTACCTCAACTTCAACGACGACAAGGCGAAGCTCGACACGAACGATGTCGACAATGTCAATCAGAACTACGCATCGGTGTATGGCTTCCTCCCGAAGCCTCCCTATCATAAGAAGGAGTATCCCCAACGGATACTCTTTCTGTTATCAGGCCTTGACGGAACGGATCCAGCCGCCGAGCTGGCGGCCGACTTCGTCTATTGCTTCGGTGAGTGCCGCATACTTCTTGGCATCAATGGTCTTTACATCCTTCATCAGGCGGACTAACACGCGCAGCAAATTAAGTTTGCCGCTTGTCCGTTCCAAAATCGGAGCTTTGGCTGGGCGCTGTTCAGTACTGGCTTGCAGAATGTATTCAATAATATCTAAGTTCAATTGCTCGCACCGCTCAAATATGGTGAATCGATCTTGTTTGGGCACGACGGTTTTGTAACTATGGAACAACTTGAATAAATTGTACGCCTGTTGAAAAATTGGGATGTCTAAATCGTTCATAGGTGATAATTAATTATGAAAGTTTATAAGAAATTATTTAACGAGATCGTGTCGCTGGAAAACTTGGTGATGGCTTGGGACGAGTTTCAAGCAGGTAAACGCGCCAAACCGGATGTGCAGGCCTTTGAGTTTATGCTGGAAGAAAATCTGATTGCGTTGCGTAATGATTTGATTAGCAAGCAGTATGTGCACGGACCATATACCAGTTTCTATATCTGCGACCCCAAAGTCCGGCATATCCACAAGGCGACAGTGCGCGACCGCATACTGCATCATGCGGTTTTCCGCATCTTAAATCCCATCTTTGAAACGACTTTTATTCCAAACTCGTTTTCTTGCCGCATAGATAAAGGCACACACAAAGGCGTAACGGCGATTGAGCAAATGCTGCGCCAAGCCAGCCACAACTATACCTCGCCCTGCTTTGCCCTTAAATGCGATGTGCGAAAATTCTTTGACAGTATTGATCACGCAGTTCTGCTTTCTATTCTGGAGAAAAGAATCATTGACCCCGATACTCGGTGGCTCCTGCGCCAAATTGTCCAAAGCTTTACGGCTGGGTGGCACACTCTACTTAACCCTTGTGGAGTGCCAATAGGTAACCTGACTTCCCAGTTGTTCGCCAATGTTTACATGAATGAGTTCGACCAATTTATTAAGCATGACTTAAAGGTAAAGTACTACGCCCGCTATACCGATGACTTTATAATTATTTCCACCGACCGAAATTACCTGCGGGACATTCTAACGCCAATAACCAACTACTTAAATGATCGGCTCAAACTTTCCCTACATCCCAAGAAAGTATCTATCCGCAAATGCCAGCAAGGCGTTGATTTCCTCGGCTATGTTGTCCGGCCGCATCACCTACTGGTGAGAAACAAAACTAAACAGCGCATGTTCCGAAAACTTAAGGATAAAGCAACACTATTTCGCGACGAACAAATTGACGACTATTCCCTATCCCAATCCCTGCAATCATATCTGGGTGCGCTATCGCATGCTAGCGCTTATCACCTAGGCCAAGATTTACAAAACTCGTGCTGGACTTGGACGCATTAATTATGGTAAGGGAACTTTGTCCATCATGTCTTGTATTCGTGCTTCACTATCTAATTTAGCTTGCCATTCCGGGTCACCCATATTTGCCGGCACATGCTCGGTTCTCTCGGTCTCCTCCCACGCAGATATGGCTCTATCGGATACCAGATCATCCTTGTCTGATGGCGTGATGTGATGATTTCCAAATAACGCACTATAAACACCGTAAATAATCAATCCGACAATTAACGCATGGGGCAAGAAGTACAACGACTGTATCTTGTTCTCAATAACAAAATCAACCGCTACGAGCAAAATGATACCCGCGAGAAATCCCACCGATATGATCATGATTATAATCGCGATGTGCATATACAGACATGGGATGTGCTATTGGTTTGTGCCTATCATTCGGTTGGCTACTTCTCGCGTCTTGGCTCCCCATAATCCAGTGGCCGGTTTAATCTTCTCTTTGATTTGAAACTTCCTGACAGCGCTCATGGTTTGCAAATAATAATTGCCCGAGATTGGGCCATCATATAAACCTTGATTCTGTAAGAACTGCTGCGCCTTGCTCACCTCGGCGCTTTTGCGCATGCCAAACCAAAGATTACGATTGAAGTATGGGGATGTAGTGGAAGAATTATTGGCTGTGGTGCTAGGCCCATTTGTTTGTGCAGGCGATTGGCTGACGCACGCGGTACTATTCCATCGGTCAATGTATTTACTATCAAAAATGTCCGTACTACTAAGACTTCGGCTACATTCGTCCGGAGTTTTAACAAACCGATTACAAATCGTTTGCTTAAGCCACTCTTGATTGCGAGGCATAAAACCAAAATCATCGTCATACGCCTGGCTGTTAACATACAAACTAAATGTCCGTTCATTCTCTTCCACTATTTTGCCAGTCGGATCTTTCTTGGCATAGACGGAATACGGCGGAAACTTACCATCAAGCCACTTTGATTTGTCCTTGAAGTTTGGCGTGATACTAAACTCAGCATCAGCGGAGGCCGCGCACTTATCTAGTTTGCCGGTATCAATACCGATCGCAGTCAAACACTTTGCTGAATTATTATCGGAAAGCAAACATTTGAGATAAGGTATGAATTTATCACCCTGCTCTTTCTGTAAACAGTACCAGCGCGTATTCTCTTCCATCTCAGCCAATCCGCAGTTAACATATACGCCGGGCTTAATCAGAATGTCGAACTTATGATTTAGATTTTCCCAAACCGGCAGCAGGACATTCTTGACAATCATCCGATCATATTTGCCAAGGGAACTTAAATACACAGTTACCACCGGCTTATCTGATTTATGCTGGTCACCATTACCGGCTAAAGCGGACTGGGCAGTAAACAGCGAAGTGCAGACCGCTATGATTGCAAATATAATTATTCTGTGTTTGAACATACAAATATTGTTAAAAACAAAAAAGGCTCCCCGTACATCTGGTGGCGCCTTACGACGCCCAGCAGCCTTTCGACTGCCGACCGAATAAACAATACCAGAGACGGAAAGCCATCTCTATGTTTATTCGGATTTGAAGCCATGCCAAGGGTAAGCCCTAGGTTTAGGCTAAGTAAATTGTCGCTATTTATTGTAGCAAAATAAACAAGACAAGGCAACCCGCCCATCCGTGAAGTTAACTTCACATAACCTACTCCAACAAAACAACCGGAGCCGCAATCGCGACCCCGGCTGTGTTTGTTTGGGATTGGCTTACGCTGCCAACAATTCGGATATCGCCTCGCTCGCTTCCCATTTGGACAGGGAGTCAACTTGGCCGATGCGCTCGGCCTGTTCATCTTCGTCGGCAATCTTCTGCCCAATCAGATCAACGAGCAGATTCTTTTGCTTGTCGGTAATGCGATTAGCATCCGGCCGGTTTTCCCATTCGCGGGATCTGCTGTTGTCATACGGGGTGGCAACTGTTATTGCGTCCTCTCGGGAGTTAAGATTGGCAGTAGTATCTACCATCTCCTCGGCCGGTGTTGGTTTGTAACCGGCGAGAACAACCACCCACGCGAACACATTCCTAAGGCACTTAGCCATTGCTCTGGTTTGGGCCATGCTTTTAATTTGGAAAGCTGGCTTATCCGCCCAGTTGTATTCCTCTCTGGAACAGGAAGCTTCGGCCGAAGATATGATCTGTCCGTTCTTGTAAGCCACGGCCTTGCACTCATATCCGAAGGTTTGGCTGTTCTTCATCACCGGCTTGGTCCAATCTACACCCACAGTGGTATTGTAAAACCTCGCCACTGTCTGCCAGTCTTCAAAGCTTAGATATTGCTCGTTGTTAATCACAAACTGTTTAGGTTTGGATTTAATCACGGCAATTAAAGACTTGGCGGCGAGATGCGCGAAGTTAAGGATCTTCTGCGGGTCGCCCTCCACTACTGGTGAATTAACAATGGCCGGCATCGTCATGACGGCGGTGTTAGATGAGGTCATATAATTTAGATTAAACTTGTTGGCCAACTATTACTCCGGTGGCGGAGTATTGTTTGGCCTTAATTAAACGCTGGCATTCATAGCACAGAACCCGCTCGCCTTGATAGTTAAAGTAAGCCAGGATGGGCGTAGTGATTTGGTGCTTGCCGCAACGGACGCAGTACAGCAATGATGATGGCGTATTGCGCCAGTCGCCGCTCTTTAATGTGGCCAGCGTGATAGGGCAAAGGAGTTCAAGATTGTTCCTCTGCCACTTGTTGAGCATCCTTGTTTTGGACATAGATAAATTGGTTAAGAGTAAATGCTAACGCCTGACCGGTACGCAGGTGCAGGCCTCGGGCGGGTTGCCATACCGCTGCTGGATAATCCGGGAGATATGGACAAAGCCGTCGCCGTATTTAACTTGAGCATTAGTTCCAACCGAAAAGCCGAACTGATTTAGGAACTTGCCCTGGATGGCCAGGAATGGCACCGGCGCTCCGGCTTCGTCGTATGAGCGGTAGGAAACTTTGCGCTGTTGTTTTGGTGTAAGCATATGATTGATAGTTAAGTATTATTGAGTGGCTTGTCGACCGGCTGGTTAGGCCAAGCCAATAAGGACTTGTCCCGCCTTTAAACCGTGGTCGCGGACACGCTATGGTAAAACAAAAGAACCGCCCGAGGGTGGTGTCCCGGGCGGCCCGATTGTTTATATAGTTATATTAATTATGCTTTCCCCCTTTATATATAAATATTAGTATATAAAATACTGTGGGGGGTAGCTGGACTGGAAAAATTTAAAAAAACGGTAAACCGTTTGATGGTATTTGTGACGCCAAAATTGGCAACAAAGTGATGTACTTTATGTAGACTAAATGTAGACATTTTATAAACATCCAAATGTAACGGGTACACATAAAATAATTACGCTGAGATTAGCCAAAGACATAAACAAAAGCAAACCAAAACAAACAGAAAACACCTGGCTAGTATCGCCCCCTTCAGTCACCGCCTGCCAGTTTTTCGCAATGCCTCATAGGGCACATGGCATTAAAACCGCTTGCCAACACGCTTTGGTTGTGTTACACTACCGTTATCACTTAAACAATATGATAAATCAAGCGCTTCGTAATCAAATCAAAAAAATAAAGGGTTCGCTTAAAATGCGGCATAACAAAACTTGGACTGGCTTTTGGCAAGCCGGCAAGGCTTTGTATAAAATAAAAACAGACGAAATGTACAAATGCCATGGCAAAGATTGCAGTTTCGACGAATTCTGCCAATACGCTAACATTGGATTACCCGGCCAACCCGAGCATCGCACTGCGCTGGCATCCAAATTAATCACCATACATGAGCAATTGAGAGCCAATCCGAATTACCAAATCGCCGGTATAGACAAACAGCCCGGGCTGGGATACACTGAGGCCTACTATCTTGCCAATTATTTGAAACACAAAAGCGAAGAATACAAGCCGACGGATGAAATCATTAACCTAGTTAGTCTTAAAGGGGCCAACAAAATAAACCAAAAACGATTTATCGAGATGCTTAAGAGTGTTGGATGTAAACACGACAAGCCGATCAAAGCCATGGTGCAAATCACATGTAAAAATTGCGGTAAAACAATTAAAGAATACGAGAAGACCTATACTCCGGGTGAAAACCAACAGTAAACCCTTGTCTAATAAGCCAACCGAACAGACTCAATCGCCGAGTCTGTTTTTATTTGTGCCCTCATGTTGCTGTGGATAACTCATTTAGTATGAATTTAAAGATGCTTAACTAAGCCAAAAAAACAACTCTTGACTTCTATAGCCCTAGGATATAATATTAACCTTGCGACACAACCACGACACAACTAACCACCCAAACATATGCCCATCAAATTCAAGACACCATTTACCGCCCGTATCCGCATTCGTCCGTCACACCTGCTGTCATTAAACAGACGAAAAACCAGCGACCGAGCAAGTCTGGCCGGCACACTGGATATTATCCTGGGGTATTATCTAAACGCCCATAGCGACATGAATCGCTGGCGCTACTCGTTCCGTTCAGGAATTGATTTTGAAAAATAAATAACATCGTTATGATTAACTTCGCTACATTCTATCCCCTCCCCCGCGCCCCATGCCGCCACTGCAGTATGATTGATAGGTTATCCCGCATTGTGAATCCGTCCTGTAGCGCACGCGGCGATCCGAATCAACTAACTTTAAACTATAACTAATTCTTAATACTAAACCTATGCTAGTAAACAAAGCCGACACCGGCCTGGAAAATTTACCGGTGACTTTCGACCAAAACTTTGAAAACTATTACCAAGAATTTATCAAGGAGGAAAAATGTTCGCGAAGGGTAAGCCCGGCCACCATACGCGGATACGAAGGCACGCTCCATGTCTTCAAGAAACTAATGCCTGATTTCCGGCTTGAAGAATTGTCACCAAAAATCATTACTGCTTTTGATGAGCGCCTTGATAGGCGTAAACGCATAGTGGGAAAAGGCCAAATCAAGCAGGGGGTTAAATCTTCCACCGTCGCCACGCACAATCATCGCTTAGATAATTTCTGCCGCTGGATGAAAGCCAGAAAATATATCGCCGAGAACCCATTTGATGAAATGCCAAAAACCCAAGTGGTATATGACGATAAAAAATCCCTTGATGAAAATGTGGTGGAAAGAATCATGACTACAATCGGATTTCAAACAATTAATTTAATTAATATCTAAAAATATGCCGCAAGCCAAATACAAACTATGCCACTGGACTAATCTGTTAATACAGAAACGTAACAGGGCTATTTACTCAACCCTAAAAAACTCTGGAGTGCGCAAGGGGGAATTGCTAGGTTTGCACTTGTGCGATGTCGACCTTAACACAGACACATTAACAGTTAGAGGAAACACCTCTAAATCCAAACTAACTAGGCAGATACCGATTAACTATGAATTGCACAGCAAACTGGAGGATTATATAAAAGAACGAAAAGCGAACAACTGTACGGCTATTGAACTGTGGGTGTCGGAAAAAGATCATAGTAAGGGCTTAACCGCCGCCGGACTTTTGCATATGCTAGATAAAATTCGCAAAAATTCCGGCATGAAATTCCATTTGCATCAGTTTAGACATACCTTTGCCACCAACTTGGTTAAGCAACGTATTGACACACCAACCCTAATGTATCTGATGGGACACACTGACATACGCATGACTGCTGTTTATACTAGAAATATGCCGATTTCCCATGCACGCCAATTTGTAAGCAAAATCTAAACCTAAATATTATTCAGCGGATGCTTAACAATTTGCGCTCGAAGATGTTCAGCCGAGGCTGCGAGATAAATCGTCGTCGTCTTGATATCCGAATGGCCCATCATTTTGGAAAGCGAAAAAATATCGCAGCCTCCCTCGAGCATGAGGGTGGCAAATGTATGCCGCAATTTATGGATTGTGAATTCAATTTCAGAAGCAACCCGCATCTTATCTACTAAGCGCTTTAAACTGATTTCCGTTAGCCCCTGGTTATGATTAAGGGATGCAAAAAATCCCGGGCAAGTTTTATTCAAACGCCGCCGCTCTTTCATATAGCGATTAAGAATATCCGCCAAGCGATACGACATCGGAATGATTCTGTCTTTGCTCCCCTTTCCCTGCCGGACATAGATCGTCAGATTCTCCAAATCGACATCCGCAAGTTTTAACTGCAGCAGTTCTTTCTTGCGCAGTCCGGCAAACAGAAAGGTGGCAAAGATGGCATGGTTGCGGTAGCGCAGGAAGTGGTAATCGTACGGATAATTATACGCCACTTCCAGTAAACGCATCGCATCCTGCTTGGTTAGTTTGGGCGGTAGGCGCTTTTCCAGTTTCGGAATCTCAATATCGTCGGTGAAGTTCGCCTGCATGTGGCCCTCTTTAATACACCAGCGGAAGAATACGGCCAACGTCTTGTGGTAGCAGATAAAAGTATTAGCCGACCACTTGCGCACAGTCCGGCCATGGATAAATAATTCTTTAACTTTGTTATGAGTAATCTGGCTTACATCTTCAATGCCGGCAAACCGGCCGAAGAAGCCTATCACCTGCCGGTAGCGGCGCAAGGTCATAGGAGAGTATCCCTTGAGATATTTAGAATCGTCACAGAATTGACGAGCGAGTATTTGGATATCCATATAACAAAAACACTACAAATTAATTGCAGTGTTCTTGATCAAAATCCGAGCCGTTGTCGGGACTTGAACCCGAGACCTGCTCCTTCGCTTTCACTTTATATTGCTATAAAGGCTGGACTGTATCTTTGGCTTATCCTTTCGGACTTAGCCACCCTTTGTCAGTCTCTCGGGCGATTGCTCGCCACGGTCTTATCCCAGAGGGACTTTAACCGTTATTGGGGATTCATCCGAACATTTCTGTTGGGATGGGCGGGAGTCTTGCGACCCACCATGGAGCTGCTCTACCAGCTGAGCTACAACGGCATTAAACAAAATTGTATGCTTAAATTAAATTATCAATCTGCTATTTCCATCGACCAATACATCATTGGCCGACGATATGTTACGGCACAGAATAGCTCATTCCTCTTTTCACCTTCGCTAATTATAGCAGAAAAAGAGAGATTTGGCATGAGCACATTCTTACCATGGAGCTGCTCTACCAACTGAGCTACAACGGCGTGTGAATTTTACAAACGATCAATACGTTGCAAAAATTCGGATAACTTTCTGTTGTCCGGATTCACCAAACGCAATTCATTAAAATAAACTTGCGCGAGGGACTTGTCGCCACATATTATAGCAGTTTCCACTAATAAGTCAAGATACTTGGGATTTTTGGTTTCGAGTTGCACAGCTTGAAGTATAGAATCTCTTGCCACCAATGGTTGTCCAACCTTTAAAAGAAGCTCTGCCAAGTGATAAAACCGTGGCGCCAGCGAATCGTTGATTACTGTCGCCTGCTGATAATACTGAATCGCTTCTTCAATATCACCTTGACTTTCGGCAATTTGCGCCAATTTAACCATAGTAACATCATCTTCGGGATCCAACTGCAATAAAAATTTGTAAGTCTCACGCGCTTCTTCCAAAGAATTTTTGGCTAAATAAGTATCACCTAACCCGCGATAAGCGGGCGGAGATTTCTGATCAATCTTAATGGCTTTAATAAACAACTCTTCGGCTTGGTTTAATTTACCACTAACCAAAAACTGATCGGCCTCTGTCATGCAAGTGTTAAACTTTTTAATATCCTCTTTGGGAGGAACGGCGTGGAGTTTTGAATCTGTCTGCGCCACTTGATCGTGATACCATAATCGCTCTACCTTTCCTACATATACTCTAAAATTGAATTGCAACACTCGCCAAAATCGCACCACCGGCTGAAGCCGCTTCTTCCAATTTTCCTTCACTTGTTTGCTATGTTCCTCAATGCGCTGGCCAATAATCTGTTGTTTTTTCTTAGATTGTTGCTCTTCGGCCAGGTTGGTTAAATCTAAATTAGTTAATTGAGGAAATTTTCTAACAATAATAAAAACAATTACCGCCAAGCAAACAATAATAGCAACTAAAAAATATATATACATAAAATCGAACCAAATAGCTTAATAATTCATTAATTTACCAACTTTTCTGGATGTTTAATGTAAAAATTTAGTCGATTTTCATTATATCATATAATTATAAAAAAAACCAGCTCCAAATGGATGCTGGACAAGCGCAAAATTCCAACCTAATTTAAGACTTAGTGGTAATCACCCCACGCTCGCCTAACACAACAGTCATACCGTGTTTAATTTGTCCGGATAAAAGCATTTCCGCTAGTTTGTTTTCAATTCTTTCTTGAATTGCTCGCCGCATCGGGCGCGCGCCAAAATCCGGATCAAATCCAACATCGGCCAAAAATTCCAAAACACCATTAGTAATTTCCATGAGTACTCCCTTGCTCTCTAGATCTAAAGATAAACGTTTGAGCATTAATCCAGCCACGGTCTTAATATCGGCGCGAGTCAAAGGTTTAAAAAGCACGATCCCATCAAAACGATTCAAAAATTCAGGCTTAAAAGATGATCCCAGCTCGCCGTGAAGCAAGTGCTCTTTGATGGCGTCGGTAGATAACCCTCGATGTAGCTGTTCTTGCACGTAGGTGGCGCTGGCGTTACTGGTGGCAATAATAATGACATTGGTAAAATCATAAACATGACCGGTAGAATCGGTTAAGCGACCGTCGTCCAAAACTTGAAGAAATAAATTGAGAATGTCTTTGTCCGCTTTTTCAATTTCATCCAATAAAATAAGAGCAAAAGGATTGCGCCGAACCGCTTCGGTTAAAATTCCGGTTCCTTTTTGACCAGCCAAACCAATTAGACGATCAATACTCCCTCTTTCTTGATATTCGCTCATATCTAAACGAATAATTTTATCTTCTCCCCCAAAATATACCGCGGCGATGGTTTTGGCCAATTCGGTTTTACCAACACCGGTCGGACCTAAAAATAAAAAGCTGGAGATAGGACGATTGGTGGAACGAATTTCGGCCCGCGCCCGACGCAAAGAATTGGCTACCAAATTTACAGCTTCGTCTTGACCGATCACGCGTTTATGCATCTGCTCTTCCAAACGCATTAACTTTTCCGATTCATCAGCTGTAACCGTAGTTACGGGAATTTTTGTCTTTTGCGCCACCACTTGGGCTACTTCTTCGGCAGTAACGAGAGCATTAGCGCCTTTTTTGGCAAAAGTATGCACGGCCGCTTCGGTCATTATCTCTAAAGCGCTCCCCGGCAAATAAGCCTCATGAATAAATTTACGTGCCAACTGAGCGGATTTTTCAATCGCGTTATAAGAAAAAAATACTTTCTGTTTATATTCCGCATAGCCAACTTTGGATTCTAAAACTTGAATAGTTTGGTTTTCATCCATTTCTCTAATTTCAACTTTGCTCATTAAACTGCTTAATGACGACCCGGCAAAATAACGTGCGTAATCATCGTTAGTGGTAGTGGCCAAAGTTAAAAATCGCCCATGCGCTAAATACTCTGCCAAAGTGCCGGCCACATCCAAACTTGGACCTTCACCGTCACCAGCCGAAACACCTATTAACTCATGAATATTATGAATAAATAAAATAATATTGCCCGCCCGAGCGATCTCGCGCATAATTCTCTGCAATCTTTCCACTGCTCCGGCCGGTGTCGTGCCGGCAAGTAAAGAAGAGATACTAAGACGAACCATACGCTTGTCTCGCATACGCTTGGGCACATCATCCATTACCATTTTTTGCGCCACTCCTTCTACTATTGACCGCTTACCCACACCATTATCCCCTACCAAAATTATGCTTTGCTGTCCCCCTGCAACCACCCGAAACATTTCTTCGGTTTCTCTTTCTCTAGCCACGCACATATCCAAGTGACCAAACTGAGCCAAAAGGGTAACGTCTTCACTAAAATGATTAAGATACGGAGTCTGCACCGCTGTCATTGCCCGATCCATGCCTTTTTTGGAACGACGTGCCGCTTTGCCTTTAAATTTTTTATACTGCCGATATAAACGTTCGCGAATTCTTCCCCATTCCACGGCGTTATTTAATTTTTGTTTTTGAATGTTAAAATCAAATAAAATTTCCTGAATTTCCTGAGACAATTGCACGCTGGCTACCAAAATTTCAATTATACTCACATAATCTTGGTGGGCTTGGTAAGCAGAATCATAAGCCGCAAATAAACACTGGGAGAAATCCGATGACGGCAATGGCATGATATTACGATCGGAGCTTTTAGAAATTACCTGACCCTTTTCTAATATAGGCAAAATCCGAGTCTGTAGTGAAGATACCGAAATACCCAAACGAATAAAAACGTTACTAATTCTGTTAAAGTTCAAAGAAACATAAAATAAATGCCACACGGTTACTTGGGCATGATTCATTTTATCGGCCAAACGATAGGCTTCGTTCAAGCCCAACAAAGCTTCTTCGGTAAAAGTTTTAGATATATCAAGTCTATGGCGACGAGAAATCTTTTGCGCTGCCGTCCAATCAGGCATCATCCCCTCTTCTACCACCGGAACATATTCATTTATATAATCAAACCGCTCTACCGTCTTTTTTTCTACGCCTTCAATAATTAATCGATACCATAAATACAAAAAACAAACAGCGGTTAAAAAAAATAACAATCCGGTATTATGATTAAAAATACTGGAAAAAAAAGTAATAAAAGAACGGGGGCTAGAAGTAATAATGCCAACATAATCATTTCTGTAAACCAACCAACCAAACCAAAATAAAAAGTTAACGCCCAAAAGGATAGCGGAAATATCGCGAATTCGATTAAAATATCGACGACCGCGTGCCAAAAGTAAATGATAACGAGTAATCGGATAACCCCAGTAAAGCCATCGGCCACGAATTTTATAACCCATCGCCATACCTTGACATTGCGGACATTTGCCAAATCCCACAAAACCCGTAGACTTGCAAGTCGGACAAATAAGCAAATTTATCGGCTGTCTAGTTTCGAAAAGCATAATAACAAAAATTTAGCTCTTTACCGCCAAACTGTTTAACAACCCCCATAATACCACTAATGGTAAGGCGAGCCACACAATAAATAAACCAAAACAAAATACCGCCCACACTAATAAACCAAACAAACGAAAGAATACCTGAAACAAACGCATAAAAAAACTGATAATGCGCCCTTGCCAATCATACTGGCCGTACATGGGAGTAAAAATATTTTGCATCCACAGTCCGGGGGCCAAATCGTCATTACCATCTTTAAATAAATCTAAACAAAAACGCCCAGCCCGTGCCACTCCGCCTGTATACCACCACAAAGGAAAATAAATTATATCCAACAAAGCTTCCACGACAAGTTGTTGAAATACTAATATCCACATAGAACCACAAATTTTAAACCACGAATCTACACGAATATATTATAGCATAAATTGCTACCAACCAAAAGACTGTATAAATATTGATTCGGTTTACGCTTTAATTCATAGTTAATTGGTATCTATTATCGTATATAAAATTTATAATTCAAAAAGCGGATCCAAGTAAATACCCATGTCCGCTTTACCCCGCCCCAGGCGAGATGAGAAGGTCAGACAGGCATCGCGACCTTCTAATATTGCAGGATTATCGAACAGCAACTGTTTCTGCGGGATTGATATGCTGAATCTTTCCCACCGCCACCATTTCCACGTCCTTAGCTCTTTCTTTGATACTTTGAATAGAACTGTAGCTAATACTTTCGGTTTCCAATCTTTGAATTTCAGCGTCTAATTGACTAATATTACTTTCCAATTCATGCAATTTATACCCACTGACCGCCATAGAATTAGTCTTTAAAATATATCCGCCAAAAAATAATATAAATACCGCAAACATTGCGATGCGAGCACGCTGACCATCAACCCAAGCGGGTATAGACCAAGTGCGCAATGAATACACCAAATTATGGAGTTGAGACTGAACACGACGCTTTAAAGACATAAATTACAGAGGGTAAGGAATAAGGAGTAAGGAGTGAAATTTTAACCACTCTTTACGCTCTGCGCCCTACAACTTTTCTACAATCCTCAATTTAGCACTGCGAGAACGTGGATTGTTTTTGACTTCTTCGGCGGAGGCTTCAATTGGCTTTTTATTAATAACCTTTAATATCTTACAATTTTCTTTTTGAAAATATTGTTTAACAATTCTATCTTCGAGCGAATGAAAAGTGATAACCGCCAACCGCCCATTCGTGGCGAGCGACTCCACCGCTTGTGGCAACACGCTTTTTAAAACACCCAATTCATCATTGACGGCAATCCGAAGCGCCTGAAATACTTGCGTAGCTGGATGGGTTCCGCCCGTCCAAGGAATTTCTTTATCAGTATGCAATTTCTCACGATAAACCTGCAAAATTATTGCTACCAGTTGACTGGTGCGCTCAATTTTTGCTATCTGACGTTTGGCTATAATTGCTCGCGTAATTTCTTTGAAAAATTTTTCTTCGCCGTAACTTTTGAATATTTTTGCCAACTCCGCCTCGCTTGATTCGTTTACAATCGCGGAAGCGGTTTTACCTGCCATCCCCGCTTTAGCAGGAATGACGGGTGGAGCATACTGCATATCCAACGGCTCATCCTGCTGAAAAGAAAATCCTCTGCCTCGTTCGCTAAACTGCGGACTCGACCAACCGAGATCCATCAAAATCGCGTCCACTGAAATAAATTTATTTTCTTGTAAAATTTTAGCTAAGTTAACAAAATTATCTCGAACAAAAATTGATTGGCCATTAAAATTGTAAAGATATTGTTTGGCGCGCATGAGTGATTCCGGATCGGCATCAATGCCGAGCAGCTTCCCTTTTGGCCCAATTTTGGCAAGTATCGCTTCGCTGTGCCCACCATCACCCAAAGTACAATCAACCACTCGCGCGCCTAACTTCAAATCCAACCCGTCTACAACTTCGGTTAGTAATACTGGTACATGTCGCATAAATACGCTGTCATCCTGAGCGAAGCCGAAGGACTTAGATTCTTCGACTCGCTTCGCTCACTCAGAATGACGAATAATAATTACACCCCAAGCTCCGCCATCCTTTCGGCAATTTCGTTACTATCTTTTTCGGTCTGACCTTTATACTGTTTCCACCTGGCTTCATCCCAAATTTCAATGCGATTATAAAGACCGGCAACAATCGCGTTTTTTTGCAACCCGGCAAAAGCACGCAAATATTCCGGTAATACCACTCGACCCTGTTTATCAACTTCCACTTCCATAGCACCAGCCAACATTAACCGAGCAAAAGCTCGAGAATTTGATTGCGAAATTGGTAATGTGGCCAAACGTTCGGCTAATTTATTCCATTCGATCTTGGTATACAAAAATAGACAGTTGTCCAAACCCCTGGTGACCACTGCCCCTTTTTTTAAATCAATCCGAAATTTAACCGGTATTGCTAAACGGCCCTTATCATCTAAATTGTGTGAATATTCACCGATAAACATATCGCTTTTTGGTGGTTCCCCACTGTTCCCCACCTGTATCCATTTTATACCACTTTAAAACATTTAGCAACACTTTCGACCAGAGTTATCCACAGGGCTTCGCTATGCTACGCCCTGTAAACAAAATCCAATCTTATAAGTCAGGGTTATTCAACCTTTTTGCTACACAATTATAAAATATAAAATAGACAAGGCGGGTATTGACAAAACACAAAAAATAATGTACAATTAAAAAAATAAAGACCGCGTAGCTCAACGAGAGAGTGCTCGCTTGATAAGCGAGAGGTCGTGGGTTTAAATCCCACCGTGGTCTCCATCCTTAAATTTAATTGCGATCTACTCGCCAAGGGTTTGCCGACCCTATTGCCGACCATCTTGGCGTTTTGCCCGCCGTCTCTCCTGTCGGCAAGGCGGGTAGGTCACAACAGATCTTTCGGCGACGCTGTCGCGCGGTTCCCTCCGATCGGCTTTTAACCAATCGGGCGCGACAGTCGTCAGGCAGTCCCATTCTCCTTGCTTGCCAACAAATTTTCCTTCCGAATTTTGTTGGCGCAACTTGGATGGGGCTGCCATCATTTTTGCCGCTTAACGGCATTTTTTTGTACCTCGCCTCTCGCTAAAAGCGGAGTAAACAAAAAAACCGCCCAATGGACGGACTTATTTTGTCATCCCCGTGTAGGCGGGGATCTGCGATTTAGCAGGGCAGATCCCGGGTCCCTCCAAAGGTGGGCAGGCAAGCCCGGGATGACATTATTTAACTTTCACGACTCACCCCCACCACTATTCCCATTGCCAAAAACATTACCATCACCGACGACCCGCCATGACTAATAAAAGGCAAAGGCACTCCGGTCAGAGGCATAACGCCAACCATCGCGCCAATATTCAAAAAAGATTGCCATAAGAACCAAGTCATAATACCACCCACCATCAAACGACTAAAATCATCCGGAACGGACTTGGCAATACGTAATCCCCGCCAACCGATGAAAAGAATTAAACAAATAAATAAGGAAGAAAAAATGAATCCAATCTCCTCTGCCATAACGGCAAAAATAGAATCCGCATTAACCTCCGGCAAATATTGAAACTTCTGCCTGGAATTCCCCAACCCCAAACCCCACAAACCACCGGAACCAATAGCTAAAAACGATTGATTAATGTGATAACCCACTCCTTTGGGGTCAAGTTCGGGGTGTAAAAAAGTAGTAAATCTTTGCACACGATACGGCGCCGCAAACATTAAGGCGGCAAAAGCGATAATTACCGCCAAACCTAAAACTAAAAGATAAGTTTTTGATAAACGAGCCAAATATAACATTACGAACACTATCACCACCAAAATAGACAAAGTACCAATGTCCGGTTGAAATATAATTAAAAGCAAGGTTGGAGCAATAATTGCCAAAATAGGCATTAAACCATTTTTCCAATCAGTCAGGTCGCGACTCGGATCACTAAGGAGTTTGCTTAAAACAATAATTACCGCCAACTTGGCCAACTCTGATGGCTGAAAAGTATAGCCGGCAATATTCAACCAGGAATGCGAACCATTAATTACGGTGCTTAATCCTTCTACAAATACCAAAACCAAAAGTAGAAGCGCCACTCCGTAAAAAATTCCACTATATCTATGCCAAAATTTTCCTGTAATTCGCATCGCGATCAAAAACAAAACTATTCCGGGCAACAAACCGTGGGTTAATTGCGCTTTGACATAATAATAAGCATCGTTGAATTTTTCATATCCCAAAGGAGCGCTAGCCGAAGCCAAGGCGACTAAACCAAAAACAACTAAGATGCCCAAATAAACAACAAAAGTCCGATCGACGTGATGGTGACGTGGTGAATGTGAAAACATAAAACAATAGCTGTCATCCCGACGCAAGTCGGAATCTTATCGTTGTCATCCTGAGCGAGGCCACAGACTGAGTCGAAGGATCTATTAAATTCGTCAACAGATTCTTCGACTACGTTCGTCGCTATCGCTCCTCTCTCCGCTCAGAATGACAAAAAAATAACATACTAAAAATATTTCTTCTCCATCTCCCCCACCCTCTTATCTACTTCGCTCGCAACCAGTGGCGGAGTAAGATCAGATTTCTCAATTAATTCCACAATAATTTTTATAAAATGTTTGATGCCAGGGATAATATGATTATTTCTATCTTCAGCATAAGAAAATCGAATGTGCCCCTTGGCACCATCACCAAAATCCGGTCCAGCCAAACAAGCAAATCCCCTTTCGTAAAGCATCCAACGAGTAAATTCTTTTTCGGTTTTTAATCCCAAATCATTTTTTACATACGACAAATCCATAACTTTTTGGATGTTGGGAAAAATATAAAATGCACCTTCCACAGGGTTGGGAATAACAAACGGCTTTAAAAGCGACAGGGATTCAAAAACAAACTTACCTTTGCGCTCATATTCTTTCACATCTTCATCAATTATTGGTTGAATTGCGTCGGCAACCGATGGATACTTTATACCATTAACTTCTACATCGCCAAAAATTACGCCGGCACAAATTTGTCCTACGGTATTCACACAGCTCCACTTGTTAATGGCCAACTGACCAAAAATTTTAATAAGCCACTTGGGCGCCACCGCAAACCCCAGTCGCCAACCAGTCATGGCATAGTCTTTGGAATAGCCGTTGAGATTAATGGTCCGCTCTATCATGCCAGGAACGGATAAAATACTAAAATGTTTGCGTCCAGCAAACGTAATCTGATCATAAATGTCATCAAACATGACATAAAAATTATATTTTTTGGACAATTCCGCGACTTCTTCTAATTTATCCTTACTCATCATCATGCCGGTAGGATTTTGAGGGGTATTTAAAATTACCAGACGCACTTTGTCATTTTGTTTTAAAATATTTTCCAAATCATCTACCTCAAATCCTAAAAGTCCATCCGTAGAACGCGCGTACCATGGTAAATAACGATTTTGATTATAAAATCGCGCCAGTGATTCATAAATAGGATAAGCTGGATTTTGCCCTACGATATAATTATCCGGACCGGAAAAAGCTTGGACAGCAATATCTATCACAGATTTTCCACTGGGAGTTAAGATAATATTATCTTCATCAATATTAATACCGCGGGTTTTGTTCCAATGATTGGCGATATTTTTTCGCACGCATGGATAGCCCTGAAAATGTCCATACTTGGTTTGTTTATCTTGGAGCGCTTTGATGGCGGTATCAATAATCGGCTGAGGGGTCTTGGGACCAGTATCGCCCACATGAAATTTAAAAACTTGGGGAAACTTTTTGCTGGCTTCCACCGCCAAAACTTCCGCGCCAAAACCAAACGCAGTCTCGGTGCCGAGGTACTCTAAGTCGGGGTTGAGTTGAATAGGAACATTTTTTAATAGATCGGACATAGATAAATTTACAAATTGCTAAATTACTATTTTAAATATCTAATTTCTGTTGATCGCCTTTTTAATCTTTTCTTTTAAGCCTTGCCCGTCCAATCCGGCCAACTCATACACTTCCTTAGAACTACCAGATTTAAGATAGGTATCAATGGCAATAGTGCGCTTGGTATAATCAGTTGGAAGCAAAAAGGGATACAGAAATCCTTTCCAGCCGGCGTGAAGAGTAACAGTGCAGGCGCGATCTTCGTCGCTAAAAATCTCATCGGCTTTTTTAGGATTATTTTTTCGCAATTCTTCAAACAACTGTGGCGAGGTAACATTCACGATTTTAACATCATATTTTTGTTCCAACTCCGGCAGAATTTCCAGAGTATTTAATAACACTTGCACGCCGGATATTACCAAACAAATTTTTTCCTTACTCCTTACTCCTTTTTCCTTATCATAGTCTTTGTAAACGTAAGCGCCGAGTGTGGCATCACGCGCGGTGGATTTACCCAAACTGCGATCAAGCACAATCGTATCCGGTCTCAATAACGATAACGCGATTGGCTCGCCTTTTTCCAAAGCGTAAAACAACATTTCAATAGTTTCGTTAGCGTCAAAAGGTTTATAAACCTTTATTCCCGGATAAGCACCGTACATACTCATCCAATATAATCCCTGGTGGGTTGGACCGTCTTCACCAGTTTCGGGACCATCGTGAGCCGCCATCATTATAAAAAATCCGGCAGTTTCGGGTTTGAGATGGTTGCCAATAAGTGCTAAGCGCACACAATTGGTCATCATAGAAGAAAATACCGCGTAGGTGCCAAACACTGATACTGGCTGAAATCCGCCCGGCAATAAATCCTGCGTTAACGCCGCCGACATCATGGCCATATTTTGTTCGGCAATGCCAAACCGAATTCCACGACCTAATGGATTTTGTGGGCCAACAATACCATAAACTTTTTCGGCGCTATTAGTGAGCACTGACTTAGCCAAATCCCCGGCTCCAATGTAAAAAAATGCTGTTTCACCCATGAGCCACTTAAACCAAGCGGCGGCGGCTTTGCGGGTAGCCACCTTATCGCCAGGCTTAAAAATTAACTCTGCCGGCAATTCCCCTTCGGGACGCTTTAAACTCACGGGCTTAATAAAGGGACGCTTACCAATCACCTGTTTCATCATTTCTTCAAGCTCACTTTCCGGCTTGATATTTTCTTTCACTACTTCCAAGCGCGCTTGCACATAATTTTCCAAATCCAAACTAAATTGTTCCAAAACTGTTTCAATATCCCTCATCACATTTTCTTTTTCACCCGGAATATCAAATCCCAGCTGTTTCATCAGCTCAACATATTCTTCGTGCTTGGCCACCGTGCCGTGCGACTCGGCTTTGCCAGAGCGCGCGCCATAACCCAATCCTTTTTGACAATGCGCAATTATGACAGTTGGTTTTTGATTGCCAAATCCCACTGCCGCCAAACGATAAGCATACGCCAATTCCAACGGATTGTGCCCGCTCACTTCAATCACATTCCATCCCATCCCCTGCCAATGCGCCAAATAATTTCCATCCATGGCTTCTTCAATAGGGCCATCAATGCCAAAATGATTGTAATCCAAAGTAACAATAATATTGTCGATACCACTGGCAGACAAAACATTGCGCGCTTCATACGTCATGCCTTCTTCGGATTCGGCATCACCCATAAACACCCATGTCTTCATGGGCAACCCGCAAGATCGATGCACTATGGCCATCCCCCCGGCAGCTGACAAACCATGACCGCTTGGACCAGTGGCAACATCAGATAATGGATAATAATTTTCAATATGCCCTTGCGGTCCATCAGGGCGACGAAATCGTACTAGATCTTCTGGAAACACGGCGCGCAAAACTTCAGGCATAAATTGTCTGCCACCGCGACGCAGAGCTTCGTAAATGAGGGATAAGCCGGAATAAAGCATTGGGGAACAATGTCCGGCGCTCCAAACCACGCGATCTCGACCACAATTTTTGGGGTCAAGCGCGTCAAAAGCAATTATTCCGCTTAATACCAACGTCCAAAATTGCTCTGCCTTTCCAGCCGAACCAGGATGACCACTTTGTGCCGCCTCTACACTAGCAAAAATTAATCCCCGTGTCAGGCGTGATAATTCCAAAATTTTATTCACATCCACGCCATCCATGGGTGCTAATTCAGCATCTTGCAAATTGACATAGAAAGAATTGCCTATTATTTTTTTTACTGCTTCTAAATCTTTTAAATCCAACGGGTTTATCATAAAAAATGGGTAAAGAAAAAATCGCTATAAAAGCGAAGGTATTATACCAAAGGATAAAATTGCGCGCAACTAAAATTCTACTTGACCAACCTCTCTATTCCCTGTCCAAACCCGTTAAACTTATAAATCACCGGATTGGTTTTTAAAATCTTTTCCAACTCGGCCGGTGTGGAGCGATCGGATCGATATACCCGACCCACCGTCTGCCCCTTATACCCATATTGTACGGCCAATTCAAACTTAGTCAAAAATGCCAGTACATTATCATTTCCGTCAGGAATCCCATAGAACAGCATATCTCGACCCGCCGGCCACACAGGAAAGTCCCGCAACACCGCCATGCGAATTTGAGTATAAGAATCGGCCACAACGCGATAACGATCCACCACTTGCCCAGTGCGAAAACAAGAAAACGCAAAAACCAAAACCACCAAACACCACACCGACTTTTTAATCCAACCCGGCATCCACTCAATCAAATAATCATAAACCAGAGCCAAAGTGATAAGACAAAAAAACAATGATGAATAAAGAAACCGCGGCGCCACGCCCTTGGTAAACGAAAACGGCGCATACGAAAAAATCGATAACAAAAAAAATAACAAAATTAATTTCCACTGATAGCTAAACGAACGCCACATCCGACGATGAACAAAAACACCTATAAAAATAAGAACCACAAACAAAAGTAAAAATTTGATTTCCCTTGAATACCAATACATCCTTTCAAACTGGTGGAAATTCAAAAAAGGAGCTACCAACCAATTGCTATACTGTGCGCCCACAGAACCAAAGGTGTGGCCCAAAATGAACCAACGGTAAACCAGTAAACCAATCAAAAGCGCAAAACTACCCACTGTGATGCCCCAGGCACGCCGAGTGCGCGGACCTAAAACTAAAACCACCAGTAACAAACCAACTGGGATGACGAAAGAAATTTCGTAAGTCAAAAACCCGGCCAGTGAAATGAAATATCCGCTAACGGCATAAGCGACGGTGCGATGCGAAGCGGTGCAAGCCCGATAAAGTAAATATCCACCAGCGAGCGCCAGTAAAAATCCAAATGGATGTGTGCGTCCCGAAATCCAAGCAACGGTTTCGTGATTAGTGGGAAAAATTGCAAATAAAAACGCCGGCACCATGGCCAGCCAAAAATTGTTGGTGATTTTTTTGGTTATTCCAAAAGCACACCCTGCAACCAAAGTGTGTAAAAAAATATTGGTAACATGCCAACCGAAAGACCATTCGCCAAACAATAACCGACTGGACCAAAATTGCAAACGCATCACCGGTCGTAGGGCATTGCCGTGTTCCCAAGAACCAATAAACAAATGCTTAATTTGCACCCAATTCAACGGATGAATCCAGACATAATCGTCCAAAATAAAAGTGCCACTCAACGCCGGCCAATAAATCATTAAAATAACGAGAAATAAAAAAAAGAAAACAATGCCAGACATTATTTTCTGGTTCTTTAATAATTGCCGCGTAAAACTCGCGGAATTTAGCATAATTTTTGAAATAAATTCGCTTAAAAGCGAAGATATTATACCAAAGGATAAAATTGTATGCAACTAAAACCGAGCCATACAGGCTCGGTGATTTTTATAGCTGATATTCCTTCGTGCCTCTTTTTTCCTTGTGATCATTGCGATCACGACGATGAAATTTTTCTTTATACTTCTTAATCTCACCTTCCATGTAATCGCGCACTTTATCAATCGCTTTATACAAAGTCTTTTCATCTTTGCTGGCAAATAAGTCATTACCAGGAATCTCCAATTTGCATTCACATAAAAATACTTTTCCTTTCAAATGATGGTGATTATCAACGCCCACTGTCACATGCGCGCGAATAATACCGTCGTAAAATTTGTCTAAGCCGGAAATCTTTTTCTCTGTATAATCTTTAATAGCATCAGTTAAATCAATACCCTTACCAGTTAAAATTATTTGCATAAATTAATAAATAATTATAGTTTAACGATTTCTACTTCACTGTCTAGTTCGACTCCATATTTATTATATACCTCTTTGATAACTTTTTCAACCAATGTCAATACGTCGGATTGGGTAGCTCCATTAAAATTGACAATAAAATTTGCGTGCTCGTCAGATATCTTAGCTCCACCCACTGTATAACCCTTTAATCCGCACTGATCAATTAACCACGCCGCCCCCACTTTACCTACTTGCAAAAATTTTTCTGGCAATTTTGATTTATCCCCAGCAAAATCAGCTAAAGATAAATTTTTAAAAAAACTACCGGCGCTGGGAAAACGTGGAAACTTGGCGCTGCGATCCAAAATATATCCTTGAACCTTTTTTAAAATTTCATTTTTGTCACCCGGAATTAATTTAAAATGCGCACGCAAAACTACGGCCGCGCTATGTTTAAAAAGGCTTTCGCGATAACCAAACTCACACTCCTCGGCTTTCAATTCCGTCACTTGTCCGCTTTGCCATACTTCTACTTTTTCCAAATTTTGCGCCACATCTTCACCATACGCGCCCGCATTACCCCGCACTGCTCCGCCTATCGTACCGGGAATACCCGCCCCCCATTCTATTCCAGTTAGTCCGGCTTGGGTGGCTTCGTTAACAATTTGCGCCAAAGATACGCCGGCATCGGCAATTATCTTAATATCTTGTATTTGGTATTTGGTACTTTGTATTTTAATTGCAACTTTGTCTAATCCCTCATCAGGAAACAATATATTGCTACCGCCGCCTAACACAAAAAATTCCACGCCTTCGCCGGATAACCAATTCAAAACCGCCACCAAATTATCGGCTTCTTTTATTTCAATCAAAAATTTGGCTGGTCCGCCGATTTTGAAAGTAGAAAATCTAGCCAAAGAAACATTAGCGCGGACATGACCGTAATTTTTTAGTTGTTCGTATAAAGCATCCATAAGCAAACATATAATACCAATTAATAAAAGATTTGGCAATTTTTGACTTTTTGACGATTTTTTGGTATGATTTGTTAGTTAATATGATTAAATTAATCAAAGAAATCAAACGCAAACTTGGCAAAAAGCGGCTATTTTATATTTGCCGAGATGTGGAACGAGCTGCGGCCGGTCTTCTATTAACTTTGCCGAACTTTTTTGTTATTACTAACGATTCACCGTACGCGCGCCTACTCAAAAAACAATACCAAGATAAAATTTTCTTAATCACAGCCAAAGAACAGTTGAGCACACATGCGATAATGCAACTGATGTCCAACAATTCAAAATCAATAATAAAAACAGGCGACTTAATAATAGTTTTTAAACCAACTAAATACCTGGAAAAAATCTGCCAAGCTAACGGATGGAAAATGTTAAATCCCAGCGCCGAGTTAGCCAATGAAGTAGAAGAAAAAATTTCACAAGTGGAATGGCTTGGACCCTTCAAAAAATACTTGCCAGGCTATAGGATTGATTTACTAAAAAATATCCATTGGAATAACCGATCATTTATTTTACAATTTGCCCATTCGCACACCGGCTCTGGCACAATGCTTGTAAAGACCAAAAAACAACTTGATGAATTAAAGAAAAAATTCCCCGAACGCCCAACACGCGTGGCTAAATTTATTAAAGGGCCACTTTTCACCAACAATAATATTGTATGGGGGAAAAAGATCTTGGTGGGAAATATTAACTATCAGATTACCGGACTCAAACCTTTTACCAACCGTGAATTTGCCACTATTGGCAACGATTGGTTATTCCCTCATAAAATTTTAACCAAATCCCAAATAACTCAATATAATAAAATCGCTACTGACGTAGGGAAAAAGCTAATGAACGATGGCTGGAAAGGGCTATTTGGCATTGACGTAGTGATGGACGAATTAACCAAAAAATTATATTTACTCGAAATCAACGCCAGACAACCAGCTAGCACGACCTACGAAAGCGAACTGCAACACAAAAAGATGATAAATCAAAAAGATGATAAATCAATCACTACATTCGAGGCCCACCTCGCCGCTTTGCTACATATAGCACCAGCCAATTATAAGCTGACCACCATTAATTCTGCCGCCCAAATAATTCAACGCCTTACCGATCAAAAATATTTAAAAATAGCACCGAAACTTCTCGGCTACAATATCAAATCTCTTATACAGCATGGCTACAAAACCATTGTTTATCCGCGTCCCACCGCTGAAGCCGATTGGTTACGATTTTTAGCACCTTGGGGATTGATGGCCAAACACAACGAGCTTAATGATCAAGGAAGAAAAATTATAAATTTCATAGCGGTAACTACCAATAATAAATTTTGGGATAGTCCACGGGCTGGCGTTCTTATGGTCAAAAATGGACAAATTCTTTTGCTCAAGCGGCATAAATTTGGCCAAAACTACTACATCGTGCCCGGCGGTACAGTGGAACCGGGCGAAGACATCAAACATGCAGCCATCAGAGAAACCAAAGAAGAAACGGGCTTAGTATTTAATATTGATGAAAGCCAGCCCCCTATCGTTCTAATCGAAGAAAAACGTAGAGAATATTATTATTTTCCCCAAAAAATTGGGGGTAAGCCTAAGTTGGGTGGCCCAGAAGCCAAAAGTAATGTGCCGGATAATTCTTATCAACTAGAATGGATAAATACCGAAGATTTAAATTCGTTAAATTTAGTTCCCCAAAAAATCAAAGCAATTATCATAAAAAAATTTACTTAAAATATGCTTTCGCCCAAAGCACAAAAATTAATGAACGAATATTTGTCACTACCCTTTTCGGGCGTAGGGTCAGTTCGCTGTCCATATTTTGTTAATACCCGCGTAGAAAAACGCGGCCAAATTCGCTCGCTGGTCGGCAAAGGAACCCCTAAGGAAATTGTGGAAGAGGCGAAAATCATCTCCATTCAATATCACCGTGGCGTATTTGACCACGCTGGTCGCTACTGTATTAACTGCGAACATATTGAAGACAAAAAAGAAGACGCAAACAATATCCGTAAATTTTTAATCGATAGTCACCTAGGCATTGACTGTTCTGGATTGGTCACGCACATATTACGCACCCATTATTTGGAAACGCAAAATATCGACATTACAAATAAATTAATTAGCCACATTCCGGCCAATCTTTTACGAAAAATGATTATGCGTCTGCGACCGGTGGAAAGTATCGGAGTAAAAAGTGGTTACAGTAAAGACGCTAGTACGCAAAAACTCGGTGATGAAATTGCTGGTTATGATTATTCAAACATTCAAGCTGGCGACATTATCATCATGCTAGAAACAGGCCCAAATAAAAAACGAAACCATATGCTACTTATTACCAACTGCGATCACCGAACTATTCAATACGTTCACGCTCGAGCGTGGAGCGGCGAAGGTCAATATGGGCACGGGGTAAACACTGGGGAAATACAAATCCTCACGCCAGACAAAGGGCTGCTCGCACAAGAATGGATCGAAAAGTCCCCTGCCCTATCCGACGATTTATTTCACCAGTCCAATACCAATGAAACTTTTCTGGAAGCAAAAAACGCGAGTGTGTTGGAGATACGCCGAGTAAAAGTTTGATTATTTATTATATACGGCTTCGCTATATATATTCTCATTCGCTCGGAAATAAAAATGTTCAAAAAAATAATTAAATTAATTGAATTATTTTTCTCACAATTTTTTTTACTCACTCATTTCAAATATGGATTTTTGTGGACCATTTTCCATTGAACTATTAAAACAGGCGCTGATTTATCTCATGGCTTCTTGCGTGGGCGCATTTTTGTGGGCGCCACTACTCACCAAAATTTTGTATAAATACAAATTAACGCGACGCGGCGAAGCCGACTACACCCTTTACGGCGAACGCGCACACAAAATCGGTACACCGATTATGGGTGGTCTTTTGGTGGTGATCACCGTTACTGTGATTACGCTTCTTTTCAACTGGCAACGCGCCTATACTTATGTGCCAATGGGTGCGATGGGGGTGGCGGCGCTACTCGGCGCCACTGATGACATTTTGAATATTTTCGGTATCCGCCGACGCGAAAGAAAATTATCGCAAATCTGGACGCTCATAAAAATCCATCGCCACTGGTACGCGCGCGTTTGGTATTTTATCACTCTGCCGTGGCACGTGTTTGCACGTGCGGTCGGAATGTTTGGATCTAAACAAAATCGCGGTGTGCAAGTGCATGAAAAATTATTACTCCAATTTATTGCCGGTGGGATTGTGGCTTATTGGATCTATTTCAAACTGGGCGCGTATTGGCACAGCCTCCACATCCCCTTCGATGGACAACTCTCTGTCGGTTGGCTGATTATTCCAATCGTGATTTTATTTGTAATGTTCACCGCCAACGCGGTAAATATTGCCGACGGATTGGATGGTCTGGCTGGTGGGGCGCTCATCGCTTCATTTGCCGGACTCACTATGATCGCTTGGGCCGAAGGCCGACCGGCATTCACACTTCTCAACGCCACCACTACCGGCGCTCTCATCGCCTATACATATTTCAATGTTAAGCCGGCACGTTTCCAAATGGGCGACGTTGGCAGTCTAGGGTTAGGCGCGCTATTTGCGGTCAATGCGATTGCCATCAACAAAACTTTGCTGATTCCAATTTTAGGTTTCGTTTTTTACATTGAAGCCATCACGGTAATTTTACAAGTTTTATCTCGCCGCTTGTTCGGCCGCCGTTTGTTCAAAATGTCACCACTCCACCATCATTTTGAATTTATCGGTTGGAGTGAGGAAAAAATTGTCACCCGCTTTTGGCTGATCCACTGTTTTATGGTGGTGGTGGGCGTGTGGATGGCGTTATACTAGCTTTTGAATATGAACGAATATTTAAAATGGAATGAACAAATTATCACGGATTTTTCCGACATAAATGTGAGCGATTTGTACGCACATGGTTTTTTGTTTGGCCGAGTGGAAAAGGGGCAAATGTACGAAACCCGCAGTGTTCGGGTGAACTTAAATAAATTTGATTTATCTAGTGAAAATCGTCGAGTGCTACGCAAAATCGAAAATATTCAAATGGAGAAGGTGCTTATTCCCTACTCCGGCTACACTTGGGAAATCGCCAAACTAGGGAAAGATTTTTATGAAACTAAGTTTGGCAAAGGAACTTTTAGCGCGAACAAAATAAAAGAACTAATGACTGACGCGCAAAAAAGTAATTTTAATAAAATACTACTTTACACTAATAACGGCACACCGACAGGCTATGCGATTTGTTTTGAAAACGACGAACTTATTCATTACTGTTATCCTTTCTACGATCTCAAAAGTAACGCCATGAATCTGGGTATCGGTATGATGACCCGCGCGATTGTGCAGGCAAAAGAAAATAACAAACAATATATTTATCTGGGCAGCGCTTCTACACCAGCCGCACTCTACAAAACTCAATTTAATGGTTTTGAATGGTGGGATGGAAAAATGTGGAATATCGATGTAGAGGAATTAAAAAATATTTTGAAATAAAAAAGCCGCAACACTCAAACGTATTGCGGCTATAATTAGGCTATTTTTTATTTATGAAACACATTCACTTCATCGGCATTTGTGGTGTAGGCATGGGGGCCTTGGCCATTATGATGAAAAAGAAAGGCTGGAAAGTCACTGGCAGTGATGCGGGTTTTTACCCACCAATTTCTACCCATCTCAAAAATAATAATATCGAATACTACGCCGGTTGGCATTTAGAAAAAATCGGCACACCCGATCTCGTTGTGGTGGGCAATGTAGCCGGTAGCGAAAATCCGGAATGGAAATATGTGCAGGAAAATAAAATTCCTTATGTTTCATATCCCGAACTAATCGCGCAAGAGCTCGTACGTAAAAATTCCATTGTTTGCGCCGGCACCTATGGCAAAACATCCACCACTGCACTACTATCCTGGATTTTAATCAACGCCAAATATAAACCAGCCTACATGTTTGGCGCACTCTCAACCACCCCCAAACTGGCCAGTGATGACTTAGGTGGTGATTGGAGCGTGCTTGAAGGCGATGAATACAAAACTTCGCGCTGGGACAATCGCCCAAAATTTTCCCATTATTCACCTACGCATTTACTGTTGACAGCAATAAAATGGGATCACGCCGATGTATATCCAACCGAAGATGATTATTTCAATGCTTTCAAAAAACTTTCAGCTTCGATTCCTAACAATGGAACCGCCATTGTTTCTGAAAACATTCCAAACGAAATTGTTAAATTATTAAATTGTCGCATTACTAAATATGGTCGATCAACTGACTGCGATTATCAATATTTAGACATACAACCTACCAAAAATGGATTAAATTTAAAAATTAAAAATAATTCACAAATCTTTGATCTTCAATCTCCTATAATTGGCGAGTACCAGGCGGATAATATTTGCGGCGCATTTGCGCTGGCACACGAAATTGGCATTGCTCCCGAAAAAATAATTGCCAGTATTGCCTCTTTTGCCGGCATCAAACGTCGTTTAGAAAAACGTGGAATTACTAAAAATGGTGGCGTGGTGATTGATGATATTGCCCACTCACCAACAAAAGCTAAAAGCACTTTGGAAACATTGCATAAAATTTATTCTGGAAAAATATTCTGTGTATTTGAACCTAATTCTGGTAACCGCAAAATCGAAGCCAAAAATGGATACAGTCATGCTTTTGATAATGCTAATGAAGTAATTATTCCCCACCTTACGAAACTAAAAAATGACGAGGAATTTATCAACGGCGAAGAATTGGCCGAAATTATTAAAAAAGATAATCCCAACACTCAATATCTTGACAATGACGAAAAATTAGTGCAATATCTACAACAAAAAACACGAGCGAATGATATCGTCGTGTTCTGCGGTAGCCACGGCTTCCGTGGGATGATTGAAGCATTAGTTATAATGTAAAATATAATCTAAAATTTTTCTACCTTCAACTTTATAACTTGTTACTTTATAACTTTCAACTTATTTCCCTTCATCAATAATTTCCGCGGTACAATTTTCACCGACAGCAGTAATGGATAAAGTAATACCGCAATGATCACACTCTACCACATGACTAACCACTAAGTCTGGATAACCGGACAAATTAACGACATTCTTGCATTCAGGACAAACTAGTTTCATATAAAATTAAGCTAATATTAAAGCGAGAATAATTATAACAGAAAAACTTCCTTCTGTCAACCTAAAAGATTATGCTCACCCCGCAATTCACTACAAAAAAATTAGCCCAAACCCTGGTATTAAATCAGGAGCTATACATCAAACGCGAGGACTTGCATCCCTTGGGATCGCACAAAGGACGGTCAATCCCCATAATGATTGACAAATACGCCAAACAAGGCACGGCTGATTTTGTAATTTCTTCTTCGGGCAACGCCGCTTTGGCGGCAGCACGCGTTGTTAAAGAATATAATAAAAAAAATAATAAAGAAAAATTAACCTTAACAATTTTTGTTGGTAAAAATATTAACCCGGAAAAATACGCCGAAATTTTAAATTGCACCCAAGACGATATTAAAAAAAATATTTCTCTACATAAACTTGATAACCCGCGTCAATCCGCTTTTTTGGTGGATCAGAATGGTGATGCCAAACTACTGCGTCAATCTACCGACGATAGCGCGCTGGTTGGCTACGAAGCCTTGGCCGCCGAGCTGAGCACTATTCGCAATTTATCAGCAATATTTATCCCCACCTCTTCGGGAACGACCGCGCAAGGACTTTACAAAGGATTTAAACAACTTAAAAAAAATCCGCAAATACACATCGTGCAAACGGACTATTGCCACACACTCTGTGGTGAAGACAATCTTTTGGAAATCATCAAACCGCCAACCAGCGTAGCCGATGCAATTGTGGATAATGTGGGACACCGAAAACAAAAAGTTTCCGAAATTATTAAAAATAGCGGCGGTCAAAATTGGATAGCAACCAACAATGAAATTATTAAAGCAATAGAAGAAGTAAAAGCCAATACCGGCTTAGAAATCTCACCCAACAGCGCCCTGTCAATTGTCGGGCTAACCCAAGCCTTAAAAGAAAATTGGAAATTTGACGGGCCGGTGGTTTGTATTTTCACGGGTAAATAGTTTTTTAAAATCCGACCTAATAATCGGATTTTTGATAAACAAAAAAGGAAGTTTTAAGGGTAACTTCCAAACCTTTACGCCAATCATCCGTCTACCGGCGACTTACTACCGGAAACGCAACGACCGTCGCAATCATCACAATCAGCACATCCACCGGCATTATTGTTGTCAATCTGATGACTCATGCTGGAAAATATTCCAGTGGAATCACCAAAATTGCCTCCTATATTATCACCGGCCATCCCCACCCTATTATTTTCTGCCGTCTGCCTCATTTCACCCTCCTTATTGTTGGCACATAGCGCCGTGCTATTATCTCACAAAGAACTAAAAAGCCACCATTCACGGTGGCTTGCTTTTACTTCGTAAGTAAATTTAAACAAACCATCGTGATTCGTGGCTCTTAATATTACGAATAAATAATACTTGGTTTGTCATATGTTTAAATTATACCACAAATTTTTTCAGCGTCAATAAAAACTGTGGATAAATCACTCGCTTATTACTACCACTTCATCGCGACCATCAAAATTCACATCAGCGGCGGCTAAACTGTAACTACCACTGCTAAAAACAATGGTTAAATAAAATTCGGATAACTTTTTTCCGCCCCCATCAAAAATCCGCACCAGCGGTTTTTTGGTTTTGGCTTGAAGCGTAATAATCTCATCCTTACCATCGCCATTCATATCACCGCAGGCCACCAAAATACCATCTTTATATTTTTTATCAAAAGGAAAAAAACGTTTTTTGATGTTCTTTAAATTTTTATCAAAAACCAAAACTTCTCCCGCTGCCCCCACACCCACCCCTACTACCACTTCCCCTCCCACTATGCCATCGGTATTGCCAATGGCTAGACTAAAACTACCCCGATATTTATTACCTAAAGGATAAATTTTATCTTTCAAAATTTTTCCGTAATAATTAAATACTTTTACCTGCCCGCCTTGAGGCGCGGCAACTATAATATCTTTTGATTCCGTATTACTTAAATACCCGATCGCCAAAGATAAATTATCCGTCAAATCCGGATTTAAAGGATAATCATTATACCAAATGCCTCCGGCCTGATTGGTAATAGTCAAACGCGGACCTTGTACAGCTACTTTGACAACACTGCCGTCTCCCTTGGTGTCGCCCCGGTATACCCAAGCGCCACCTGCCAACCCTTCTTCAAAAATAAAAAAACCGTTACGCGCCCGATTGCCTTTGATATCAAAAAACCGAGCTAAACCACCATTACTAAAAACCACCTCATCCAAAGTTTTGGCAATTTTTAAAAGCATAATTCCATCACGTGCCGGCAATCTTACTTTATCCACAATTAAACCATTATTAACAGTTTTATCCTGCGTGCCTTTTATTTTTTCAAAATCCCCGCCCAAATCAACCGACTGTGCCTGATTGGTGGAATTAAGCAAAACCACGCCGTTAAAATAATCCCGCCGCCAAATGTCTTCGTTAAAATTATTAACCTGATTTAAAGAATATGCCACGCCGGAGGGTTCGCCTAAATTGACATTATATTCATCATACCACCACGTCTGACCGTGATCACTATTACCATAATCAAAGGAATAATAACCATTACCCAAAAGAGTGCTAAACAATCCATAGCGCATCGCCCGATAATTATTTTGATTACCGGTATTGCCGGTATTAGCGTTAATAATCAAAATTCGCGGTTTGATGGATGCGCTTTGTTCCTGAAAATAATAAATATTCATAGTACCCTTCCAGCCATCCATCGCCGGAAAACTCTCCGACATAATACCATTTACTTGATCGCGATATACATTGCTGGTGCCATTGGTAACCACCAAATATTGTCCGCCGGTCAAAAGCCGCGTCTGATCAAATAGTTCTTTCATACCAGCTTGCCAAATATTATCTAGATTGGCATCGGCGGCACCATCATTATTCAAATCGGCATTTTTGGTGAACCAAGTAAGTTTCTCCCAGCCATTATCATAAAAAACTCCATCCCATTTACCCGAACCCAAAATTTCATTGGACACAAACCGCGCCAAATACTGATTAAATTTTACACCATTGACCGAAGGGCAGACGGAAGAAACATTAAGCATACTGGTTCCTTCCCAAAAGCTTAAACGATTGCCACTGCCATCTTTAAGATACCAAGAACTATCCAGTCCTTGCGCTAATTTTTTACGTAGCGGTCCCCAATTTTGCGTAGCGGCATCATTGCGAATTTCTTCACTGGTAATATAGGCAAGAATAACAATACTGGGATTAAGTTTTCTAAGAAGCGTCAATTGCGCGGGACTGGTATATTGAGTTTCCATGTCCAAAATTACCAAGTCCCATTTGGCTAATTCGCGCGCCTGCGCATCGGTAATTTGATTATGTAAAAAATAATTAGCCAATTTGGGAGCGCTTTCCGCGCTGGGATAAAACAAAAGCAAGGATAAATATAATCCCAAAAATAACATCGTAATGATTTTGTAAATTCTACTCATTAAACAGAAAAAGATAAATATAATCCAATCAAACTTTCTATATTTTTCTCTATCCCAAAATTTTCTTGCGCATAGGCGCGCGCGTTCTCGCCTATTAATCTACCGGCTTCGGGATGGGCATACAAAAACTTAATCGCCTCCGCCAAAGCGTCGAGGTCAGCTGGTGGCACCAATAACCCAGTCTTATTTTGAACAATCAATTCTTCTCCGGCCGGATCGGTGGCCAAAACACAACGTCCACTCGCCATTGCTTCTATTACCACAATACAAAGTCCTTCCCAAAGAGAAGGTTGAATTACCACGTCAATATTATCTAATTTATCGGAAACATTAATCACTGTGCCATGCCAAGTGATTTTGTCGGCAATGCCAAATTTTTCCGCTTCCGATTGTAAAAGTTTGAGCAAACTGCCGTTGCCAAATATTTCCCAGCTCCAATTAATATCCGGCAACTGCGCCAAAGCACGTAACAAATAAATATGCCCTTTTTGTTCTTCAAGCCGACCGACGGTAGCCAATCGTAATTTATCGCCGGCAAATAATTTTTCACTGGGCACATTAAGCCAATTTTTTAAATCAACGCCGTTAAAAATTGTATAAAGCTTTTGGGCTTGAACACCAAAATTGTTCAAACAATAATTATTAACTTTATCGGCCACAGCCACCACCGCATCGGCCTTAGGTAAAATGAAACGCCACAATAAACGCCGTAAAAATGAAGTATTAAATTCCACATTATGCTGGGTAGATATCCAAATAATTTTTCTTCCGGATAATTTTTTAATTAAATACCCAAAAAAATCGCTCGCCATAAGATGAGTATGCACAATATCCGGTTGCCACTCGGTGGTAAATTTTTTTAGCGCTCGCCAAACACCTAACCTCCCGCCCATGAGCGCGCGCGAGCCAACCCAAACTCGCACCCCCAACTTTTCGTATTCTTTTCTAAATAATCCGTCTTCCACGCAACTGGCCACGGCAATTTCAAAATTATCGGTATTCATTAACCGCGCGTAATGCCAAACCATTTTTTCGGCGCCGCCGATTTCAAAACGCGGAATGAGGTGTAATATCTTAACTTTTTTATCCATATTTTTACTCCTTATTCTTTATTCCTTGATACGCAACCGCCAAAGCAATGGGCACCCACATCTTACTGCTATAAAATTGCGTATTAAAAAGCTGGAAAATTAAGGGGCTTAACACCAAAAATAAACACAGTAATTTTTCGGGGGTGAACAACCTGTCATCCTGAGGCGAAGCCGAAGGATCCCTTCGACTTTGTTTAAGGGATTCTTCGCTGCCGCTCAGAATGACAATCGAAGACATGCCGCCCGATACTCTTTTTAAAATCATCCCAATAAACAATCCAAAAGTAATAATACCCAATAACCCCATTTCGGCGCTGAGCTTTTGAACAATTCCCAAAGCATCGGTGGGATCACCAAAATCCAATATAAATGCTCGGTTCTCCCCAACTATGTTTACAAAACCGCCCACGCCATTGCCGATGAGCGGATGCCTTAGCGAGTAATACCAAGCGATACGAGTAATTTCCATGCGGGCGCTATTGGAGCTAGACACGGTAGAACTAGTAAGCAAAAAATAACCCAAATACGCAACAATCGGAACAAAAATTACCAAAAGCCACCACCATTTTTCAGCGGCCTCGCTCCAATTGATACGTGAACGAAAAATAAACCACAAAACGATCGCTTCTACCAAAAAAGTAATCCAACCGGCGCGCGACAAAGTAAGTAAACCGATAATGAGAATAAACAATGCCGACACAAACCAAAACTTTGAAAGACGATTTTTGTACCAAAAATACACTGCAATCGGAAAAGCAACTGTGAGTACTTCGGCTAAAAATATATGCTGATCGCCTAAAGGCATCCAGCTACCAAGTGCAAAAGGCACCGCGCGCCGAAATCCGCCATACTGCCACATGCCCATAATAAGCGATGCCAACCCCATCACAGCCGATAGTAATCCAGCACCCACCAAAATCTTGAGAGAACTTTCCCAAATCTTTTTTGATGAAATGATATTGGCGCCCAGCATTAAATAACCAAAGTAAAATAGTAAAATGAAATGTAAAATATATTTTACTCCCCCACTTTTGTCCCACGGCGCCAGATTAATTATTGAAACAAAAGCGGACAATACAAATAACGCAAAATATTTCCACAAAGGAAATTTCAAACTAAATCCTTGACCAAGCAAAATTCGCCGAACTAAATTTAAACCAAAAGCGATAAGCAGTAACACCGCCCAAAACTCCACCGCCGGAGCATGCATGCGCGCGATAAGTGGATAATTCTCAAATAATTTACGGTAACCACCTAAATAAATTTCCCAGTTAATAAATGGCGACAAAGCCACCAAAACATACCAGCCCCATTCCAAATAATATGATAAAATCCAAAGCCCAACCGCCACTCCCGCAAACACCAAAATCGCCTGGCCTTTAAAATAGACCCAGACGCCTAAGAATGCCAAGGCGCACATAAGCGCAATGAATTTTAGTGCAGTTTTTTGAATGGATAGTGTGGGCATACAACGATGTTATTTCCAGACACGACGTCTGTCATTCTGAGCGCAGCGAAGAATCCCTTTCAAGACCATTCGGCGCTTAAATCTTTCCATGTAGGATTAATGGATTTTATTAAATTTTCTTTAAAACTGCGTACTTTGCCTTTTAGGTATTTCTCTCTTTCTATCGCCTGATTAACATCGCCGTAATACTCATAATATACCAGCCGATGACATCCATATTTTTTTGAAAAGCCGTCTATTAAATTTTGCTTGTGTTCAGACACTCGTCGCTCCAAATCATTAGTTACTCCGATATATAATGTACCACTGTCGCTAGCCAAAATATATACATAATAATCACGGCGTTTCATATGTGATATTAAGGGATTCTTCGCTTCGCTCAGAATGACAATCAATATTGGTGTTGGTTTAATTCTACCAAAAAAACCGTGTTTTGTCCAAAAACAAAACACCACCTAGAGAGAGCTTGGTGGTGGTTTGCGGAAAGTTATCGTTAGAGAACTTCCTACTCAGGCCGTAAGTTTTTCCTCCCCCTCTTAGGGGGAGGACAGAGGTGGGGGTATATCAAATGGTATATACCCCACCCCTTGCCCCTCCCCTAAAAGGGGAGGGAAATTTACGAACTAGGTAGGAAGGAGGGTCAAGTGCTAAACTTGAAACCCTCCGAACCAAGGAACCGCGATCTCGCAAAAGCGAAGGTTGGTATCCTTTTATTTAATTTTCATAGAACTAGAGAGGACGACTTTACCCGGTCGTCCAGCGGGTTGGGATTAAGGATTCATAAAGGGACAGACAACCTGCCACGCGAGCCCTCCGAGAGAAACCCATGTGCACAGATCATTACCACCTTCATCCAGCGTGCCGTCGCAGTCATTGTCAACGCCGTCGCCGACGGTGTCATGCATCGCCGGGTTGTTCAGGGCGCTTCCATCGGTGATCATAGTCTGGGTGTAACCAGACGGGCAGACCGGGGCGGTGGTGGCAGTGGGCGAAAAATCTATTACCAGGAGACGAAGCTCCGTGGCATCATTTTCGCACCAGCGTGCCGGCGAGGAACCGGTGGCTCCATCGTCGTCGCAATCGCCTTCGGCAACGCTGTAACCATCACCGTCGTAATCCGGACCGATAGGTACCTCGCATGTGTTGAGACTCTCACTGCAGACTTCGCCTACATCACACGGATCATCTCCGGCTTCGCAGACACCAGCCTGACAGGTCTCGGCACCATTACAGAACAACGCGTCGGAACAAGGAGTGCCGTCGACCTCATTACTATAGACGCAGGTGTCGACGTTACAAGTGTCAACCGTGCACGGATCGCCATCATCACATTGGGCATCATTGTGGCAAGCCACGCAAATGCCGTCCATCGGGTGACAATACGGAGTCGGGTCTGCGCAGTCGTTGTCGTCCGCGCAGAAATCTTCGTCGATGACGCCGTTGCAGTTATCATCTTTACCGTTAAGCGACTCCGGCACGCCCGGATGAACGTAAGTGGACTCATCCGTCAGCAAGACAAACGCGAATCCTGTGCGACAGCCTTCGACCAGATGACGAATTTCCATATCCTGTGTTGACTCGCGCCAACACAATATGTAATCCTCATCCGACGGGTCATCGTCGCAGTCGCCTGGCAATAACTGTCCGAGGCACTGCTCAATTGCGCTTCCTTCACAGGGAGCCTCTTCACAGTAGCAATCGCCGTCGTCGTCAAAATTTTCCGGCGGGATGATGACTGTCGATTCCGGTTTGCAGACATACGAAGTGGAATCCACTTCGTCGGCATCAAGGATGCCGTTGTCGTTCGAGTCAACGCCGGATTCGAACTTAATGCCACCGAACTCGCAGTTAGGACCGGCGGGTTCTTCGGTCTGTTTAACCAAAGAGTCGTGTCCGTCCTGTCCAGAAGCGCCGGCACATGAATACATGGCGCCGATCACTTCATTGGCATCAAGGATGCCATTGTCGTTCAGATCGATGCCGTATTCTATGCCATTGCCGCCGAACTCGCAGTTCGGACCGGCAGGCTCGACAAATTTGTCGCCGAAAACGGCATCATGTCCGTCTTCCGGCTGACAATAGGCGCCCGAAGGCGGATTGAGAGCGCACACGAAGTATATACAGCCATTCGGCAGTGTATACGACGCGCAATCGTCACCATCCTGTCCGGGATTTCCATCTGCGCCGTTGCAGGTATCATATTCCACCTGCTCTTCGCCAGCGTCCAAGACACCGTTTGAATTGGCATCGAGGCCGCAGACATGGGTCCAGCCACCATCAGGACAATCGGCTGGGTCGGCGGTTACGGGGTCGGCACAAATAGTGTTCAAACCATCCTCGCCATCCTGGCCGTCGGCGCCCGTGCAGGCAAGCTGGCTTCCCATTTCCTCTCCGGCATCCAGCTCGCCATTGGAATTGACATCCAGACCGCAGGCATAGGCAAAACCGCCGTTGGGACAGCCGACCGGATCAACTTCGGGATTGTCGTAATCACATACGGTCGACTGACCGTTTGCGCCCGAAGCTCCGTCCGTGCCGTCGGTTCCATCCGTACCCGCCTGACCCTGGGGGCCAGTGCAAGTTTCCATCTCTCCGGCAGCTTCATCGCCGACGCCATCACCGTCATTGTCATAAGCACAGGCGTAGGCCAGGCCACCATCGGGACAAGCAACCGACGAGTCGAACGCCTCGGGCGATGTAAAATCGCACACGAGACCTTCGCCGGCGCCCAATAACAGACAGTCGGCCTGATTACAGGCGCCATCGTCATTGACGTCCTCAAAGGTGTCACAGACGGCGTCTGAGTTGAGGTCGCACCAGGGTGCCACAGTAGCCGCCTTGGTTTCGTTTCCGAATCTGTCTCTCGGATCGCATCCGAGGACGGCCATCAATACGACTGCCATGATAACCGTCATGGCCACGGTGAGTTTTCTCTTACTCATTCTATTCTCCTTCGCTTTCGCGCTTTGCCGACACCTTGTCGGCGGTTTTTGTTTACCCGTTCAGGGCATTGTCGGACTATCCGACGTTACCCCAAGCGGGGGTTTTCTCCTGATACGGAACCACGAATCTTATTCCACAAATCTACACGAATACGATTTCGTGTTGATTCGTGACGAAAAATTCGTGGTTCCGTATCAAGAGTTTTTTTCAGTTTTTCTAGTTCTAAAATTGTAATGAACATTGAGAGTTTTATCCCTCATCAATAAATTCATCGGCTATGACGGATTGAGTTCATTGATAAGGGGCCTAGGGACACGCAATCTGGTTTTTAGAAAACCATCATGCGTGCCCTAGGCGATTAGGTAGGAAATTTACTGGTTGTCTTCGGCAGCCCAAGCACCCTCGATGGCGCCACAGATAATTAAATCTGCGGCCGCCATCACCGCCGCGCCAATGGCAGCGGTTTTTATGCCGGCGTTGGCTTTGAAGCCTTCACCGTCAATCCCGGCGGGGTTGGCTGCTTCGCCAATCCCCCACCCGCCGACTAGTCCAACAAGAATGGAGGCGGGTACCGATATTCCCCACATTAAAGCATGGGGGTGGTCGTCGGTCGGGAGATAGTCCTTCAAGAGCTCGCTCTCCCCTGAGTAATCGGCGAGCAGAGCGGTGCGGCCGTCAGGTCCTGTCGTATACGTGTAAGACATGGATCCGCGCAGGAACCCTGATTTGCCCTTTCTTCCCTTGGGCGGGACACGGGCTTTGAGCTTTCCCTTGGCGTTGTACTCGGTGGCGAACCCCGCGGTCGGCACGGTATTCATCGAATTGATGATACCGGCTTCAGTTGCGGCGAAGCGCGCGACACAAGCCTTGGCGATGCTTTCAGTCTGCATCGCTTGCGCCGAGCATAATCCGCCAAGCTTTTTTTCAAGCTCGTCGATGGCGGTGTTGGTGTCGGCGAGCTTTTTTTCAAGCTCAACGACACTCTTGGCCGCCGCATTAGCCTTCGCTTTGGCTTTGTCAGCCTTAGCGTCGGCGTCGTCGACCTTCTGGTTAAGTTCGCTCTTGGCCGCCGTAATCTGACTGCGGAGGCTGGCCTGGGCGCCGCGCAGGCTTGCAACCTGGTCGGCCACATTTCCGATGGCGCTCACTGCCACATTAGCAGTGGCGAGCGCCTGGACCGCGCACGACGGCTCGTCGTCGGGGCAGTCCTGGCTCTGTGCATACGCTGTCGCCGATATGACGGCGAACAGCATGGCAAAAATTATACTTTTCTTCATTTTCATTTCTCCTGTTTCTTTTAATTTTTGCACGCGCAAGCGATTTTCGCCGCCTGGCGCAGTTCTTCTTCAGTAGTCAGCCCACGCTCCAAGAGCGCGGACACCTTCGTCTGTTTCAGCCGTCCTATGACGGCTTCAACGCAGCCATCCGTACAGCACGGTTGCTGTGCGGACACCGTCTGTTGCGGATCCGGCGGTTGGATATACAAAATATTTGTATTTGTATTTGTCGCCATTTTACCACCATCGCCGGGGACACCATCGTCATACGGTGGATGTTCGACGTCGCCGTCGCCGTCCGGCTTGGAGACCGGCTGGGCGTCAACCTTAGCTACAGCACCGGCGTTGACGTTGGCGTCTTCGATGCCATCCTCCGGCATGCACATAAGTTTTTCGCCATCGACGTCGACATCACTTTCTTTTTCGACTTCAGTGTTGCCGTCTTCGATTTTAACAATCGGTAAAATGCCTTTTGTAAAATCGGCAGTTACGCCTTTTGTTGGCGGAATTGTTACTTTAGCGGGCCAAATGAGCCAGCCAACATACAATACCACGGCGATTAATACTAACCACGCCAATACTTTAAAAAACTTATTCGTATTCATCGTCATCTCTGTCTCTCCTTCATGTTTTGCCGACACCTTGTCGGCAATGTTTAAGTTAACATCCCATTTCGAGCGAATACCGGACATTAACAATAATAATCTCCAGCTGTCGCTCGAAATGAGGATAATTTTCCTACCTAAATTGTAAAGAACGTCATTAGCCGTCCTTAGCGCAGAATCCTTCCCGCCAAAAGTAGGCAAGCGTCTACGCTTAGGATAGCAATTATTGGACATCGTTCAGTTTTGTTATATTTTCCGGCGCTTACAAATTAAAAAAACTCTCACGAGAGAGTATCTTGGGTCTGCTGGCACTGATAACTCATGCCCTCTCTCAAAAGCACGGTCACACAATGTAACAGAATAGTATAGCACAAAATGGCTATTTTGTCAATAGCGCCCGCCCTTGCCTTATCCACACCACTAAATATTGGCTAACATTAGCAAAAATCCCCCGCTTATTGGCGAGGGATTTTGTTAAAACAAAGCTTTTATTACCCGGCAATTACACTTTTCCTGAACTCTTTTAACAAATCACTAATAAACCGGCTCCTTTCTTTATACGTCAAATAACTGTCATTGGTATTGGGTAAAAGGGTATTTTTCTTGATTTCGCCAAAATTTCGCATACCATTTTGCTCCAAATCTTTCTGAAAATCAAGTAAATGTTTGTCTTGGGGGTATGATAAATTATCACGCAAAGCATCTTGAGCATTTTGCCATCCGTCTACCTTGCTTTTAAGCCAAGTATCAAATTTCGCTTGATTGGATTCGTCTATTAATACGCCATATTTTTCAGTAATAATTTGACGCAGACCGGAACCGTCCTCACCCAAAATGCGCCCTTGAAAATCCAAAGCGGTCGCATATTTTTGCAACATATTTTTATCGGCGGAATTCCAATCCAAACTGCCGATTGATTTTTTAATTTCGGCGTAATTAAACGGGGTATTTTTAATTCTCTCCGCTGCCAGCTTTTCTGCTTCCACTTCTGCCGTTCTCTCCCCTGCTTTATTTTTGCCTTCCCCAAACTCCCGTAGCGCCGATAACTTATCCGCTTCTTCATCAAATCCAAAATCGCGTAATTTATCTTCAGTGTATAATTCTTCCAAAGGCTTACGCAATCCATTAGAGAACGACTGCATGTCGTGGTGAATTTGATTATACAAAAATTTTGCTTCCGGAGAATTGTGGTCCAAAGATTCATAAATCAAAGCATTTCTGCCAATGGAATTTACATTACCTTGCACCCATAATTTGCCCATATCACTATCCGCCTGCAAAGCTTCCAAACTTTTATCGCCAAAATAATTATGCAAAGTTTCGGGCACTACATAGGTATCACCGGTAAAATTGTAGCCACTCACCCGACCATCGGGAGTATAAGAAAATTTAACCTTACTACCATCAGGCAAAGCATATTCACCAGCGCCACTCAAAACCACCGCCGCCTCACCCACGCCGATATGCGTGGGAACGCCAGGTGGTAAATTTATCGAATTCTTGTCACCAACTAACGGATGATAAATTCCTTTATCTATCGTTCCGGACAGATAACCTTTTTCATTGTAGGTATAGACTGTATCGCTGGCATCGCCATTATAGGCGCCAATATAAATTTTATGATCGCCGTATTGATAAATATGATAACTATTGCCGTTCACTGTAAAATCCTGCTTACTATCTACCAAATAGCCAATCGCGTCTTTGCCATTAAGCGAACGATGAAACTCAATCCGATCGCTAAGCTCTACTGGTTTGGTTTTTAATACCGGGATTTCCTGTTCCGATGTTTTAGACGCTTCAGTTTTGGATTGTTCGTGTATAGCACCATGCCCACCCCTAACATGCGGTAAATTTTCCGCATCCACCAAACGCAGGTGTGGATTGCCTTGCGCGTCTTGGAATAATTCTACTTTGGTGCCCACCGGCAAACGATTGAGATCTATCCCCTGCTTTTCCATTACTTTCACTTCATTCATTTCCCATTTTTGCATTTCGGCTCTAGACCACGATTTACTGCTATCATGCTTAAATAAATCATCGTGTGTCTTCTCCAATTGATGGGCGGCGTTAAGCACGTGATCATTTTTCCACGACACTCCCCAATTTTTCACTTCACTTGGGTCTTTGAGCGCGTAGGTATCCAAAGTTTTGCCGGTATCGGCACTGGTAGACATAAGTGTTTCGGCTGGCGCCGGACCAAAATTGTGAATATCCTCTACCGAACCAGTAGGTGCGGACTTAAGACCGATACCCATGCCAGTTAAAACATTAATAATTTTATTAAAAGAAAAATCGGAAGTGGACTCTGGTTGAGTTAATTCATTTAGCGGGGGAACCGCCGACTCTTTGGGCAACAGAGGCGCTGGCTCGACTGCCGGAGCTGAGGTTGGAGCTGGCTCATTAAAAGATGCTGTCAAATCACCAATCGCCCCTCGGGTGGTTTCTATGCCGGCATGCGCCGCTCGCCCGACGAGAAAGGAAAATGCCGTCATACCCACGGCGCCCACTGCTGTGTAAATACTCTGCTTAATCTTCTGCCCTTTGGTTTTTTGTAGTCGTTCCATTTCTACCGGGCGGCTCTTTTCCAAATCTTCACCAAATTTCTTAACCATTCTTAAAGCATCAAAAATTTCTTTAAAATTCGCTTTTTCCACATCGGACTTGCTTTTTATCTCTAATCCAATATTTTCCGCCTCACGAATTACGCCTTTAGCAAGAGAAGCTAAATTTTGATTATTACGCAGAGCCAAAAATTCATCACGTCGCACACCCGCGCCGCCGCGCCCGGATAAAGTAATATACAAACGGTCTAAATCATCTTCTAAATCATCCTTAGACATACCCTGACCAGCAACATAATCTTTCAATTGCTGATGAAAAAGATTGAACTGCTTAATTAATTTATCTTCCGCTTTAGCAATTTGTTGGCGTTCAATTCCGCCCTCGGCTAATTTATAGCCCAAAACACTGCCACCGGCAGCACCCAAAATCCCCCGCGCAATATCGCTGTTGGCAAAAAATGCTTCACCGACCAAACCACCAACCAGCCCGGCGCGCATCACGCCTTTTCTACCACTCATTGATTGGAAAATTCCATCAATCACTTTGATAACTTTGGGATTAGTATCGCTGACCGCGCCCGCCTCGTGCGCAGTTTGTCGTTCTTGCAGCTCAAACAATGCTCCGCGCAAAGCGGCCTTGTCGCTCTCGGACACTTCCACACCTTTATCTTGCGCCAAACGTTTAAGAGAATTATAGTAAATCTTTTTAGATTCAGCATTAAGAAAACCTTCTACTTTTGTTTCACCAATAATCGCCTCCGCTTTTTCCTGGGTTTGATTAATATCCGCCATACCTTCGCTAATTGCCGAAGCAAGCATCCACTCTGATTCGGTTCCAAATTTAACGCTCCATTCTTTTAAGATTTTTTTATTTTTAAGCTCGTGCTGTAATTTGTAACCGCTTTCCAAATTACGATAATTCTCCACGCCGGTGGCAGTGGCTTGGTCTAACTTTTTGGAAAATCCCATCTTAGCCAAAATTCCGCGCGCTAAACCACCCACTATTCCACCGACCGCCGGCAATACCAGCCCCGCAATCATAGTACCCGGTAAAAGTAGTGCTCCGGCCGTCGTAAATGCTAAACCAACCCCTCCGACACACGCCGCGGTAATTACCATGCGCGTAATAATTGGCTTTACCGCGCCGCTTTTCACCACACTTTTGGATTTGTCCCAATATTTTTTCCAAAACCCGCTATCCTTATTGACAATATCGCGCTTAATCTGTTCTTCGGCATTTTTCATTAATGCCGGCGCGATTTTTTCCGCCAACTTCTTTCCCCACAAATCTTTAAAGCTATCCCAATCTTTAATTCCACATTCACGCAATTTTTTGATCATGGCGGGATTCGGACGAACATTATCAAAAATATTTTTTAAAGAATCCAAGAATAACTTATTCGCCTCGGTCGTCTGATTACCATTGCCAACATTTTCCAAAGCCGCCGCATAATTATTTTCCATTATCTGACGCACTTCGTTACTACGCCCACTCACCAATTCCATAATCACACTGGTAGAAATTTCGTAATTATGTTCTGATTCTGGCTCGACTGTCGCCGGGGTAGCCTGAAAATCCAACTTAGCTTTTATCTTTTCAATCTCCACTTCGGTATCATTAAGCCATTTCCATGAGCTCAAACACAATTGATTTATATCTTTATCATTTTTCGAAAACCCTTTAATACTATCAGACACGCTCTTTATTTCTTCGGGCCAATCACTGCGCAGACGCGCTGGCAAGTTATTGATTGCCGCTAACAATTCATCGGATTTTTCGAGCAATTTAGTTTGTTCTTCTTCAAATTTAAACTCCAAACTGGCGGGATCAAGTTTTTCCCATTCCGCTATTACTTCTTTGGTTATTTTACCGGTAATATTCTCAAAATCCGGATCGCTGACCGGCCAATCTTTACCCGGTCCAAGTTTTTTTTCTGCCAACGCCTGCCGACGTTTTTGTACTTCGTCCAACAGCTTGAAATTTGGAAAAAATGCCTGAGAAACTTTTCTTTTTATTTCGTCATCTAGGCGCGCTTCCGCTTCTTGATAAATTTTATAATAAACCATCTCATCCGTGCTAAGAGGGGCAATTACCGGTTCTGGACCAGTTGGTTCCGGCGGACGGTTAGGTCGACTATTATTATTGCGAGGACGCCAATTTCTATGCTTATCCATTTGCCTATTCCAATCTTCATTAAGCCTTTTAGTGCGATCGTGTTCTTGATTAATTAATTTTTCTTTACTGCCAACTTCATTTTTCAAAACTAAAGCGAAATCTTTTTTGCTTTTTGCATCTTCAAAAGAACCAAGGCTGTCTATTTCTTTTTTAATTACGCGCAATTCCTTTTCTACTTCCGCTTCCAATAATTTAACTTTTTCCAGTAATTTGGCCAAATCGCCTTCGCGCCCATGCCAAATTTTAACGTCATCTAATCCGGCTGTTTCTTTGGCTATTTTTTTATTTAAATTGTATAATTTGTTAAGCAAATTATTATACTTATCATTTACGGTATCCTTCAAACTTTGTAGAACCACCTCTATTTTATTTTCAACTTTTTCAGTATTGGCTTTGGCTTCTAGTAATTCGGAAGAGACATTGTATAATTTATCGCTGCCGCCACCCACTTCGTGTAAAGTATATTCTACCTCACCATCATTTTTGTTTACTTCTACCCCGGCGGCTTTATATCTTTTTCCGTTAAGTTCAAACTCCTTGTTTACAAAATCGCCAATTTTACGAATGGCGTATTTGGTAGACACCGACTCTGCGCCGTTTGACCCAATTATTTCCATTTTTAAAACATCACCGGAAATATTACTATTATTCAGGTCGTTCTTTAATTTTCCTCTTTTCCAACACAAGTTGACGGAGTCAAAAAAAGCCACCGTGTCGTTCTTTTTAAAATCACGGGGGTTAATATTGTTTAAAGATCCAAATTCCAAATGCCTCCCTAATTCGCTGGGTTTGGACATATAATTATAATTTATCTATAAATTTACGCACACTGGTTTTTTTAACTTCATTTTTTAAATCATCCAAAGTATTAGCGATAATCCTGCTTTCTTTTTCAATCGTATCTGTTTCTTGTAAAAATCTTTGATAATAATAATTAAGCAATGCGGCCACATGGCTACCCGCCTTGGATGTTTCTTGATTATCATTAGTCACTCCTTGCATAGATTAACTGCGCACCGCTTTTAGCGCTTCTTGCATTTCCGCAGCGTATTTATTTAAAGTATCTTTAACAATGCTTTCAAAATTTGGAACATTTTTCTGCCAAAAATTCCACATCGCCTCGGGGTCGACTTCTGGCTTAGCAGTGAAATCTACTAGTTGCTGGGCGGTGGCTTCGCTAAGATGTGGCATAATTGCCGAACCCAAACGCCTTTGCGCCTCAACAATAAATTGTGGCACTAATTCTTGGCGCACGGTACTGCTTAAATCATCGTAACCGGCCAGTTTAAGCTGTTCCTCTATGAAAGCCTGAAGAAAATTGACTTCGGACATATAATTAACAAATTAAACAAAAAATTTATAAATTCTTACCATAGCTGGCGTGTTTAAAAGAATGGCTAACCATAAAGGAGGCAATTAAAACGCCTAGCAAAAATCCGGCTAAAATATTAAAAATATAATTTGGTCGCCCGGGCAAGCGCGATACCAAAGGATTATTAACTGCTTTTAAAGCAACATCCCCACCCACATATTCCCACCCTCTGCTTACCAAAACATCAGTCGCCGCTTTTGCCAAAGCCAAAGTATCTTCTTTAGTAATACTATAAACGGTAAGATTCATCAATCCGGTGTTATAAATCATGCTTCCAGAAATATCTTTCTGCCATTGTTTGCGCGCGTCACGCTCGCTAAGAGCGCTCCATCTTTCTTTGTCAAAATTAATGGCTGATTCCATTACTTTGTCGTAAAAATCGGTTGTGGCCACCACTTGCGATAAATTCTCGCCAATGCGTTCGGCGGATTTGGATTGCGTATAAGGGTCAACGCCGTTACGATCGCGCGAAATAATTAAAACCTGCGAAGTGGCGCTGTAATACTTTGGCAAAAACAAACTCACCACACCAACGGCGAGACCGAAAATAATTCCCCAGGTGATGATGATACGAAGATGCTTCAATAATACGGTAAACATACTTATCTAAATTACAAATATAAAATTACAAATCACAAATAAATTATAATATCCAAATTTAAAATCTAAAACTTTGTTTTCTCAATAATGGTGGAAATGATTTTAACCAACTCGATAGTTTCTTGCAATAATGGCTCAATTCGTTTTTTAAAATTAGGATTCGATTCAATTATTAACTCCAGCCAGTATATGGTTTCCTTGCCTTCTTTGCGACTAATTCGCAGTCTAAATTGTAAATCTTTTTTGGTTTCTGTTTCGTTTGCCTCCCGATAATTTGCACCAATCGAAGTCCCCGAACGCATTACTTGGTCTACCAATTTATTGTTTACGATACTACAGGGTAACGACTTACACATCCGGATAATTCTCTTGCCAAATTCCAATGTCCTATCTTCCAAATCGTAATGTTTTGAATTTGTCATTTTATAATTTGAGATTTATTTGTGATTTGTAATTTAGAATTTAAAATTTAAAATTTATCTTATATTTGCACCGTTGGCGCTTCTAATTCTATCGTCTTTCCCTCGCGCCATACCCTAAGCGGAATGGTTTTACCACTGCTAATATTATACCATAAATTCTCCGGAGTAACAATTTGCCCATTAACCATAGTAATAATATCACCTACTTTAAGCGCGCTTTTACGACTTTCTATCTTGCTAACCATAAAACTGTTGCGCTGGCGTTCACTATTTATTACAATCGGCTGTTCGCTATCAAACCAACCACTAACGCCCAAACTGGAATAAATTACCTTTTGTTGATCCAAAACTGTCGGCATAATCCGCGCTAAGTAGCTTGCGGATAAAAACATATTATCCAAAACTGTAAATCCGACTAATCGACCCTGCCTATTTATAACCACCGAACTGTTAGCAAAATTGCCATTCAAAGAATAGAGGTAGGCTGGAGCATTGTCTAAGTGCGGTCGAGGCAAAGCGTTCCAAATACTGGCGACAATCGCACTCCCACGCCAATTGCCATTTTCATAGACAAAAATATCATCTGTCAAATTTGTTTTTTCCACCAAACTTACCACTTGAAATTGACCGCCAACCCTTTGTTTGTCGGCTTCTTTATTTAGAGAAATTTTAAGGAAGGTTAAACCGGAACGCGCGTCTGTTAATATTTTTTCCAATTCATAAACCGATCCGCTAACAGTAAGCACCCGAGCGCGCTTGAGATTTAAACTGGGCTTGGGCAAATACATCGCCAACCAACCATCCGAACTAATAACCACCGCCTCGCCTAATTTGTTGCTAATATTAAAATAATTATTATCTCCCATTATCTCAATACCGCTGTAAACCGACACTACTCTTTCGGAAATTTCTCTTTGTACCTTTTCTTCCAATTGACTGCCAGACCAAGCATACCTAGTTTGTTGAGCGACGATCCATGTATCGCCACCGCCATAACTGGGCCAGATCCAACCCAAAACAATACTGGCGCCGGTGATACCGGCCAGCAGACCAAAACCAGTCGCCGCTAAAAATATTTTTATTCGTTGCAACTGATGGTGATGTTTAACTTCACAGGTGGGAGGTGGAAGGTGAGGAGGAACTACCATAGACAAATAAATTTAAAATTCTAAATTACAAATAAATCTCAAAATTTTGAATTTAATATTTATAATTTGTCATTTATTTAAAATTTGGAATTTCGTCACTTCCATCTCACCACCAAAAGTAAAAACAACAGAATCGCCAAAAAATTAGTCGCCAAAAACCAATACTGTTTTTTCCAAACTATTCCTTCTTTGGATAGATGAAAACGAATCAACAACCACAAAACATACCACCACCAAATAATTAATAGACCATTCACCAAATAACCCAAAGGCCAAAAAGTTATCACTCCAATTAATTGGAGCATCAGCAAAAAAATTACCCCTATATAAATAAACAATCGCCGCGAAAATTCTATGCCATATTCACGCCACCACCACCAAGCCACCAAAGCGCAAATAAAAGCGCTGCTGATTGTCCATAAAAAATTATTAACCCCATAAAATAGCTGAAACGTTCTCAACGCAAAAAAACCGCTCACGATACCCATCAAACCAAAAACCGAAAGCAAAAACCGCCACCGCCGGTAAAGCTTAAACTCAAATGATAATTCTGCTTCTTTAGTGGGTAAAAACCAAAAACTTAAAGCTGAAAAAGCTACAAACGCCGCCCCTACCATGTCCCAAATTATGCTCCATTCCACAAATATCAACAGCATCAAAGAACCGGCGGAAAACAGAACCAAAGAACAAAAATGCGACCAGCGTTTAATTTTGGAAGAAAAATAGACCAATCTAATTAATATCGCCCATATACCCACACGAAACACCGCCCACAACAATAACATCCACCAAGCGTTCAATCGCACCACCCACCACAAAAATATTAAACCCAAAAACAAATCCAGCCCGGCCGCTAAGCGGGGGTGCAAAGAGATATTTTTTCTTAAAAAAGTCATGGGGATATTATAGACAAAATTAAGTTAGAAGTCAAACTGAAATAAACCTTATTAAATTCCAAATTCAAAATAACAAATATCAAATAAATTTCAAATTATAAATATAAAATTCAAAATTTTGTAATTTGTTATTTTGGATTTGTAATTTAATCAGTAGTTGCTTTTTAGCCAAAAACATGATAGATTAACCCCATTATGTCCGAACTAGCTAACAACCGCAAAGCTTTCCATGATTACGAAATTCTCGAAAAACTCGAGGCTGGTTTGGTATTGTCTGGACAAGAAGTAAAATCAATCAAAAAAGGCCACGCCAGCCTCAAGGGTTCATTCATCACCTTTCGTGGTGATACGCCAATTTTAACCAACGCCAACATCTCCAAATACCAACCGGCTGGCAACCTGCCCGATTACGATCCGCTTCGCCCAAGACCCCTTCTTTTGCACAAAAAACAGATCGCTTATCTTAAAAGCAAAGTCCACGAAGAGGGCTTGACAATTATACCTATTTCGATGTATACTAAGAACCATCTTGTAAAAATCGAGGTAGCGGTGGCTAAAGGCAAAAAGAAATTTGACAAGCGTGCCGCCATCAAAAAACGCGACTTGGATCGCGAAGTAAAGAGAACCTTAAAAACTTAAATTCCAAATATAAAATCACAAATAACAAATATTCAAATCGTAAATTTGGAATTTGTAATTTCGAATTTGGAATTTTATAATTTGGGGGTGTTCGTTTCGACAGAAACCTAGGTCATGTCCGCAAGCCGAGGAAGCCCTTTACCTCGTAAATCACATGGGCATCATAATAAGTGCTAACTTATTATCCAAAGTAAAGAACGTAATTGTCACCGCTTTTGGCGGCGGCTGTTGCAACTTTGCTCCGACTTTGGCCTAAGGGCCAATTCGGCATCGCCTTAGTAATACTCAATAACTAAATCGCGGTGTAACCCATTGAGCGTAGATTAAAATCAGCTGTCAGTCTGATATTAATCGAAATTAATACTGACCCGCTCACTGGAATTTTGTTAGTTTAATATCCTTTGAGTCAAACTTTAAACCAACTAAACTTGTAGACGGCACGGTCGAAGTTATCTGGACGCGAGTTCAACCTCGCCACCTCCACGACGAAGTTGAAAGTTATAGTAATACTGAAATGCCGTCGGGTTTTGCAAATAAAAATTCTTTTTATTTGGCTCAACCCTAGACATTATAAAGTATAAAGTTATAAAAAATGTAACAAACATAATTCACATTCCGCCAACTTTCAACTTTACAACTACATTATGCGCATATCGCACAAAAAACGTAAACCAGAACCAGCTAAGCTATATTTTTTTAACGAGGGCATTACCGCACCTCAAGTTTTGGTTTTGGATTCTGACAATTCCAACATCGGCACTATGAAAACTGGCGATGCCATTCGACTGGCCAGAGAAAAAGAAATGGACTTGGTAGAGATTAACCCCAAAACTACTCCTCCGGTTGCCAAAATTATGGACTTTGGGCAATTCAAATACCAGCAAGAAAAAGAAATGCGCATTCGCAAAGCTCATCAACATGTGGTAGACACCAAAGGCGTGCGCTTATCACTGCGCATCGGAACCAACGACATGAATATTCGCAAAGAACAAACCTACAAATTTTTAAATGAAGGTAACAAAGTAAAAGTAGAAGTGATTCTGCGCGGACGCGAAATGCAACAAGGCCCATTAGTAATTGATTTATTAAAAAAATTCATTGGCGAAGTTTCTGCCGAAGTGCCGGTACGCTTTGAGCAAGAAGTCGAACGCCAAGGAAACAAAGTCACGGCGATCATCGCCAAAACATAAGCTATTTACTTTTTGACAACTGTCATTCTGAGCGAAGCGAAGAATCCCTTCCATTCACAAATCAAGAGATCCTTCGGCTATGCCTCAGGATGACAAAATAATATATATGTCCAAACTAAAAACCCACAAAGCAATCGCCAAGCGATTCAAAATAACCAAGAATGGCAAAATCATCAAACGCACCAATGGTCAAGGGCATTATAATTCTCGGGAAACCGGGAATACCCGCCGCAACAAACGTTCTGATGTGACTTTTGACAAGAGCATGGGCAAGCACGTTACTCGTCGCCTCCCCAACGCTTAATTTATTTACAATCCTGATACCTAAAACCTATCAGCTATAAGCTAATTTATATGACTCGTATCAAAGGTGGTTTACTGCACGCCAAACGCCGCCGCGGCATTCTCAAACATACCAAGGGTTACCGCTGGGGCCGCAAGAGCAAAATTAAAGTGGCCAAAGTGGCTAAAATGAAAGCCGGCCAACACGCTTTCCGCGATCGCCGCAACAAAAAACGCACCATGCGCGGACTTTGGAATATCCGCATCAATGCCGGCGCGCGCAAACTAGGTTTATCTTACAGCCAACTGATGAACAAATTAAAGAAAGCCAATATTGCTATTGATCGCAAAGTGCTCGCAGTTCTCGCCGCCGAACATCCGACTGTATTTGCCAAAGTAATAGAAATGGCTAAGTAATTTTAGGCCCCACCTGTCATTCCGACCGAGCGCAGCGAGCGGAGGAATCCCTTAGCGCATTGCCTGTCATCCTGAGCGAAGCGAAGGATCCCTTCCACTGTGGATAAACCCACGCCCCCACAATTGACAATCTGAACCTTTCTTGCTAAAATATCCGTATACAAATTAAAGACCCTGAGTGTGTTTGGCAATGGCAATAGCGTCCCCTCCTTCGCTTTTGTCCATCTGCCGGACACACCCAGGGTCTTTGTGTTAACGACACGATTGCCGCCTGTCATTCTGAGCGGAGCGAAGAATCCCTTTCGTTCACAATATTATTAATTTAAAAAAATACCCAGCGTCCTCCGTACGCTGGGTTTTGTTATGATTTTAATTTTTTCGTTGTCTACCAACCAAAGAAGGGCGATGGCGGCATTCCCAAGCCGATCTTGCCACCGGCGCGACGTTTGTCGCGCGCTTTTTTCTTGCGCTGACGCTTGCGCGCCCATGCAGTAGGAGTTCGAGATCCTCTGGCCACGATACCTTCTCGCTAGATATTGACACCGAAGGCGGCGGGGTTAAGACCTTCGAGCTCCGGCAGAATGAAAATGCCATCCTTGCGGATGAGCACGTCGTCAAACCAGATCTCACCTCCGCCATCCTTTTTGAACTGGCGAGTAACGAGATCCCAGTGCACTTCCGACTTATTGCCGTTCGGGGCTTCGTCGTACGAGTTGCCCGGAGTAAAGTGGAACGACCCGGCGATCTTCTCGTCGAAGAGGATGTCCAGCATCTCGCGGTTGATTTCGGGATTGACGCCCAGGGCGAATTCACCCACAAAGCGCGAACCCTCATCGCGGTCAAATATGCCTTTGAGCTTGACGGCATCACCAGTTTCGCAGCTTTCCTCAACGATCTTGCCGTTTTCGAAAACCAGTCTCACGCCGCTGAAGTAGTTGCCTTCGTAAAGCGTGGGCGTGTTGGTCTGGAGCACGCCATTAACCGAGTCTTTCACCGGCGCGGTGAAGACCTCGCCGTCGGGGATGTTCAGTTTGCCGTCGCACTTAATGGCCGGGATGCCTTTGATGGAAAAGCGCAGGTCCGTACCCGGTCCCTTGATATGCACACAATTGGTGTGTTGCATCAGTTCGACCAGCGGATCCATGGCTATGGAAAGCTGGCGATAGTTGAGCAAGCAGCAATTGAAATAAAAATCTTCAAACTGCTGTGTGGACATCTTGGCAGCCTGCGCGAACGACGAATTGGGGAAGCGCAACACGACCCAGCGGGTCTTCGGAAGTCGCACCTCCATGTGCACCTTCTTCATGATGGTCGACGAAAAAATTTTCATCCGGTCGGCCGACACATCCGAAAGGTTGAGCGCATTCATGGATCCACGGATACCGATGAATACATCCATATTCTCCATACGCGCCCGCTGGAACGACGCCTCCAGATCGTACTGCTCGGCGAGAGCGCCCATGTGCAAGGCGTGATCAACCTCGTCGGCGTGCAGGTGCGTGAACGGGAACCCACCTACCGCGTAGACCTGGCGCACCAGTTCTGCCACCATAGGATAGGTGATCGGATCGGTTGCTTCAATAAGCACCTTATCGTTAGGCTTCACGCCTGTGGCATAGTCGACTATATTTTTGGCCAAATAGCCAACTTTTGGATCCAACATCTCAATTCCTCCCGCCCCATTTAAGGGGCTGCTAAGTTTAACTGCCTAACTCACACAATCTTGCGAACCGAAATTTACTTTCACCTCCCTTCTCGGTTCTAAACTGTTATATTGTTAAATAAAAAGAACTTCTTTAACTTCAATTTATGAATCCACCCTACCAAAAAAAGAGTGGCGTGTCAATACGAAACTTAAGACAAAAAACCACCTCTTAAGGTGATTTTTCTAGCGGGTCGGACGGGACTCGAACCCGCAACTTCCGCCGTGACAGGGCGGTGCTCTAACCAGTTGAACTACCGACCCACGGTAGCTGCAAAGATTATACAATATTTTTATTCAATCGTCAATAGGAATACATGCTCTGTACGGTTCCCCTTCCACTATCCCCAAATTCATGCTAAAATATCCCAATAAACTTACCTTATGCTTAGAACAATTATCATCTTTCTAATAGCTGGGGCGATTGTGGGGCTAATGGTGTACAGTTGGAATTTCAACAAATCATCCCCTTCTCCTCAAAATAAATCCGCAGCTGATTGGGAGCAAATACAATCTCAACAACTAGAAAAATACAGCCAAAGCCTAACCGGCGCCTCTATTGACTCTTCCACCCTCAAAATTAATATCCCTAATTCACCAACCGTATCTACTCATTCTATGACTATTCAAGAAAAATTATCCACTCCGGCGCCGACTCAAGCGGTAATTGATATTAATAAAATTTATGGCGCAATTTTACACACCTCAATGGGCGACATCCAAATTGCGCTTAATGCCCAAAATACTCCCAACACTGTAAATAATTTTGTTTACCTAAGCAAGTTAGGATTTTATAACGACACCATTTTTCATCGTGTCATCAAAGGATTTATGATCCAAGGCGGCGACCCCAAAGGCGATGGCACCGGCGGGCCTAATTATCGCTTTGCCGATGAAAAATTCACCGGCGAATATGATGCCGGCACTGTGGCGATGGCCAACGCCGGCCCCAACACAAACGGCAGTCAATTTTTTATCATGCATCAAAAATATAACCTTCCCAAAAATTATACCATCTTTGGTAAAGTGGTGCGGGGCATGGAAGTGGTAGATAAAATTGCCACCGCCGAAGTGGAAATGAGCGCGAGTGGCGAAGATTCTCAACCGGTGAATCCGGTGGAAATAAAATCGGTGGATATTGTGGAACAATAAAAAAGAGCAGGGTGTTATCCTGCTCGAGTATTGTGGGCGACTCTAATTACCACCCTAGAACAGCGGCCCTTCCGTGAGAAAAATCTCGCCGAGATGGGAACGTAGTTTCCGGAGCCCCCAGACCTTGCGCAGATCGCAGTAGTGTTCCTCTTTCCAGCCGGGGCAAAAAGCGTCGGCGAGGCCAATCTGAAGCTGCATAAGCTCAGCGAACTTGTTCATCCCTGCGATCGGGTCAAGATCGGGCTTAAACAACTCGGCAAGCCCCGCGTTAAAGGCCTCAATGGCCTTGCGCTGGACTTCCTTCCGCGTTGCCTGAGCCGCTTTCCTCTTTTTCCACCATTCAAACATGAGCTCCTCCTTTGGAATGAGTTGATGATAGGGCAACTTGCACACTTCCTCTTACATAAAGGGCAATATATAAATCTAACAGAAAAACCTGTAAATGTCAAGTATTCAAAACCCGAGCCATTGGCTCGGGTTTTTAGATTCTTCGACTTCATTCGCCTACGGCTCATTTCGCCTGCCTGCCGGTAGGCATGGCTCAGAATGACAGTTACTTACTAACAGCGAATTCACTCACCCACCCCAAAAACTTATCAAAATTTTTCTGGTCGCCTTGGAACTCAATGATTTTGTCGGTATTTTTTAGACCATTGGGATAAACTTCCAGCACATCATATTTATTTTCACCGGTTTTTAAATCCGTATCCGACAGCCTACGCGCGCTGTAATTATAAAATTCGGTGGTGGTAATAGTTGCTTCCGGCACCGGATGACCCATTTTTTGTACAAACACCATAAAATATTCCTTACCATCGGCCGACGCGAATTTCACCCCATCTTCCCAATGGCTCACTTGCCAAGAGCGCGGATATTTTATAGCCATCTTTACAAAACTATCTTCATTATAAGTGGTTTCGCCGGTTTGCACTTGCGCCAATTTCGCATCTAACTCCGCCCGGATTCTATCTTCGGCTGTTCCCAAATCACTCACCACTTTTGCCTTAAAATCATCAAGCATCGCCTGCTGATTAATCGCCTGACAAGTATAACCCGAAAGGCCAAGCACGAGCCCCAAGACGCCAAAAATTAAAAGTAATTTGGAAGCCATAGCAACATTAAATTTAGAAGTAAATTTGGTACCAAGTTTCTTTTCCATATCAGCAATACGTTGTCTGGTTTTAAGAACGGTGTCGGGATTGAGAGATATACTATCTATCCCCTCTTGCACCAAAAATTCGGCAAATTCGGGATAGTCGCTGGGCGCTTGTCCGCAAATTCCTACCTTGCGACCATGTTTGTGGGCGGTGCGGATAACATCGCGAATTAATTTTTTTACGGCCGCATTTTTTTCGTCATATACATGACTGACGAGCGCGCTATCGCGATCCACTCCAAGTGTAAGCTGGGTTAGATCGTTACTGCCAATACTAAACCCATCAAAAATTTCACTAAACTCATCGGCCAAAATCACATTGCTGGGAATTTCGCACATTACATAAACCTGCAAACCATTTTTGCCCCGCTCCAAACCAAATTCTTTCATGGTCGCCAAAACTTTTTTACCTTCTTCTACGGTGCGACAAAACGGCACCATCACAATGACATTTTTTAGTCCCCAATGCTCACGCACTTTTTTGATTGCCTCACACTCCAATTTAAACCCGGGCTTATAAGCCGGATCATAATAACGCGAAGCCCCCCGCCAGCCGATCATGGGGTTTTCTTCTTTGGGTTCATAATCATGCCCGCCAATTAAAGTGGCATATTCATTAGTTTTAAAATCCGACAAACGCACGATCACATCACTCGGCGCAAAAGCCGTGGCGATAAAAGCAATACCTTCGGCCAACTTATCTACACAAAATTGTGATTTGTTATCGTAACCAATAGTCAACTCGTCAATTTTATTCCTTACTCCTTTATCCTTAATCCTTTCGTAGTTCACCAAAGCCATTGGATGGATCTTGATAAAATTGGTAAAAATAAATTCCTCGCGCGCCAGCCCCACCCCGCCATTGGGAATGGCAGCCAGTGAAAATGCGCTATCCGGATCGCCCACATTCATCATGATTTTGGTACGCGTGGATTTGATTTGTTTGATCTCGTGCTTTTCCACCTCAAACGGCAAAAGCCCTTTATACACATACCCCACTTCACCCTGCGCGCACGACACTGTTACCGGCTCGCCGGCATAAACAAGCTTGCGCGCGCCTTTGGCGCCCACAATACATGGTATTCCCAGCTCGCGACTCACAATCGCCGCATGGCTGGTCTTGCCACCCTGCTCGGTAACAATGGCCGCGGCAATGCGCATAATGGGCTCCCAATCGGGGTCGGTAATGCGAGTAATCAAAACTTCGCCCGGCTTGAATTGTTTCATTTGTTTGGGCGAGTTAATCACCCGCGCGCGACCATGACCAATTTTTTGCCCCACACTCGCGCCGGTCACTAATACTTTGCCTGCCTCCTTGGATTTGAGACGATAATTTTCAATTACATTAATTTTTGCTTGTGATTTTACGGTTTCTCCACGTGCTTGTACGATAAATAATTTTTTGGTTCTGCCATCGAGCGCCCATTCAATATCCATGGCATGGCCATAATGCTCTTCGATAATCATGCCCCACTTGGCCAGTTGAATAACTTGATCTTCGGTAAGGCAATATTGTTTTCGATCCGACACTGCCACCTTTTCTTGTTTGGTACCTACCTTACCATAAATTAACTTGACCTCTTTTGAGCCCAACCGTCGGCTAATAATTGATTTAAAACCTTTTTTCGCGCCTTCTTTATATACATAATACTGATCCGGCACTACCCGGCCCTTAACCACATATTCACCCAAACCATAGGCGGCGTTGATTAAAACCACGCCTTTAAAACCGGATTCGGTATCCAAAGTAAACATTACGCCCGAAGCGCCCATATCGGAACGTACCATCTCTTGCACGCAAACCGAAAGCGCTACCGCCGTATGCTCAAAACCCTTGGCCTCGCGATAAGAAATCGCACGGTCGGTAAATAGCGAAGCAACGCATTTTTTGCAGGCTTCGAGCAATTCTTTTTCGCCACGGACATTAAGATAGGTTTCTTGTTGTCCGGCAAAACTGGCATCAGGCAAATCTTCGGCGGTAGCCGAAGATCGCACCGCCACATCGATGGGCTTATTCTTACCAAGTTTTTTATAATTTTTAAAAATCTCTTCTTCTATTTCTTTGGGGAATTCGGCGGACAAAACCATCTTACGCACCTTCTCACCGGCAACAGATAGCGCGCGTAAATTTTTCACATCCAATCCTTTGAGCGCTTCTTTGATTTTTTTATCCAATTTATTTTCTTTGATAAACACCCAATAGGCATCACTGGTCAACGCAAAACCATTGGGTACAGGGACACCCTTTTTAGCCAACTTAGCATACATCTCGCCGAGTGAAGCGTTTTTCCCGCCCACACTAGGAATATCTTTGATTGTCAGATCTTTAAACCAACGGACGAAGTTCATAAAGTTTAAAGTTGAAAGTTATAAAGGCGCGAGTTTTTTCTGTCTCGCACTTTAAAACTTTATAACTTGATAACTTTCAACTATCACATTATATCACATTTCCCTTTTTATTAAAAACCGGCTGTGGGTAAAGTGTGGACACAAAAATCGCCCCTTCCCTCCAAATCATTCTCCTTAATTCCACGCCTACTTTGTCACAGCTACATCTTTTTTCTTTCCGGCCGTAAGCAAATAAACAATCTCCAAAATTCCGAGCGTGTTGATTATCATAATAGCGATAAACCAACCTAATTGATTATTACGCCCAGCACGCCACAAAGCAATGCCTTTCCAGATAACCGACCAAATCATAAGTATAGGCATAATCAGAAGTATAAACGCAATCCAACCAACCCCGGCCGATTGCGCCTGCCCACTCGCTAAATAATCTTGCCACATATGTACAAAAATTAAAAATTAATACTTTCATTATACACCAATTACCTCTTTTTCCAAAATCTATCGCTTCTTTTAAGGTTCGCGATTTATCAAAAATTTTTCGTCCTAACGAACAATTCGATGATAAATCTTGCTCATGCTAATTTTTTGTTTACCAACATCTCAACTATAAACACTAAAGCCACAAGTACCAAAAGCACAGTCACCTTGCCGATGCTTTGCAAAAACAAAGTGGTAACACCAAATAAAATCGCAACTAAATAATAAAACAAAACCGCCCAACGCTGACTAAAACCGGAATCAACCAACCGAAAATGTAAATGCTGTCTATCCCCTTTTGAAATTGGTGTGCCGTGACGAGCGCGGGTAAAAATCACCCAGGCCAAATCCAAAATCGGCACCGCCATAACGAGTAGCGCAGTGGCAAATTTCCCACCCGAAATTACCGATAAAACTCCGAGCATAAATCCGAGCCACAAACTTCCACCTTCGCCCAAAAATATTTTAGCCGGATAAAAATTAAATAGTAAAAATCCTAAAATTGCTCCAGCCAGCACTAATCCCACCAAAGCCACATCACTTTGGTGCCACCGCTCGCCATTGGCAATAAAAAATATCATGAGCGCGGCTATCCCCGAAATGCCACTGGTTAATCCATCCAGACCGTCCAAAATTTTGGTGGTATACATCATTCCCAAAATCCAAAGAAAAACGATTGTATCAGCAATAATCGCTATGGGTCCGATACGCACAAAATCCAAATACCAAACACCTCCAAACGGATTGGTAACTTTGTCTATCCCCACTCCACCAATAATCACTAATAACACCACTAGAGCACTAATTGGCAAACGCCATTTATAGGATAATTTATATTTATCATCTAAGGCGCCGATAATAATTAAAACCAGTCCACCGACAAATACCCACCATAATTTTTCCACCGCCAAATTTTTGCCGATCAAATTGGTAAAATAAACCAAGTAGGCCATTACCGTCCAAAAAGCCAAAAATATCGCCAGACCACCAAGCAAAGGCACACTACGACCGTGACGCTTACGCGCTTCATTCGGGGCATCAATTATCTTATATTTAAACGCAAAAAAACGGACAAGCAATGTCAGTAATATGGATAATACGAAGGCACTTATGAAATACAGCATATATCGTTGTCATTCCGAGCGGAACGAAGTGGAGTCGAGGAATCCCTTTCCGTCAAAGGCGGACCCGCCTATGGCGGGAAACTACTACATCAAAGGGATCCTTCGGCTTCGCCCTTCGGGCTCCGCTCAGGATGACAGACAAAGACTAAACTTGCGCCGCAATTTTTACAATCTCCATCCACTCATCCAATTTCGCGCTGGCACCACCCACCAAAACACCATTGATATTTTCTTGTTTTAAATAATCTACGACATTACTGGGTCGCACACTACCGCCATACAACACCACCGGAACAACACCCTTGATTAATTCCGTCGTAATCTTTTTTACAAACACATGCATTTTTTCCGCTTCCGCGCTTTCGCAAGCCTCACCAGTACCAATTGCCCATACTGGCTCGTAGGCGATAATTAATTCCATTCCCTTGGACCATTTAATATCTTCCAGGGCTCCGCGCAACTGAATTTCAATCACTTCTTGGGTTTTACCTTCGGCGCGTTCTTTTAGGGTCTCGCCCACGCACAAAACCGGCGTTAAACCAGCCGCCAGCGCCGCTTCCATTTTTTGACGCGTTTCGTGATGAGTTTCATGAAACAAATGCCGGCGCTCGCTATGACCAATGAGCGCATATTCACATCCGACCGCTTTATACATCTGAGCCGAAACTTCTCCGGTGTAGCCACCCTTGTCCACCCAATACAAATTCTGCGGACCAATGCCAATCCCAACATCGCGTAGCACCTGGCTGACCGGATACAAACTTAGGGCGCTCGGAAAAACTGCCATCTTAATATTTTTTTCAAACTTTTTTGCTTCCAGCGCAATCGCATTGGCCAAAATATTACTTTCGTTATAATCCAAATACATTTTCCAATTGGCAAAAAGATAATTTTTATTTTTATGTTTTGACATATTTTTGTTGTCATCCTGAGGCGTAGCCGAAGGATCCCTTGAATCGTGAACGGAAGGGATTCTTCGCTCCGCTCAGAATGACAATTGTTAATTGAGTAATTTAATGATCTCATTTTCTTTTGCGCTACCAATTACCGCCAGGCGCGCCTCATTCCAAACAAACAGTTTCTTGGCTAATTTCAAAACATCGCCAGTGGTAACTTTTTTAATTTTTTGGAGCACCTGTTCGTAGGTTTCAATTTTTTTACTAAACCAAAATTGTTTGGCAAACCAATCGGCCACGGCATTGCTTTCTTCCATTCCCAAAACCATCCGACCGGAAAAATTGGATTTGGCTTCGTGTAACTCTTTATCCGAAACTGGCTTAGTGGCTATCTTGTTCAGCTCTTCTTTTATTACTGCCACCGCCTCATCAAGACGAGCCGGATCCAAACCAGCCTGAATCTGCGCTGTGCCTACATCGCGAAAACTATTGCCCCCAGTATGAATCATATAGCACAGACCCCGTTTATTGCGCACTTCTTCAAATAGACGCGAACTCATCGTCCCTCCCAAAATATTTAATAAAACCGATTGGGCATAACGGTCGGGATGGTTGTGTGGTAGACCATGAAAACCCAAAATTAGATGGGTTTGATCGAGCGGCTTTTCTTTGTTTATTATTCTTTTTTTAAGCGCGCAATTTTGTGGCCAAGAAAATTTAGCAAATTTCTTATAATCAAATCTTACTCTGTCATCCCCATGAAAGTGGGGATCTGCCCTGTTGAGTCGCTGATCCCGATTTTCATCGGGATGACAACGCTCAAAATATTTCAAATTTTTTGGTAATTTCTTTTTATCCACATCGCCTGCTACCACCAACACCATATTACTCGGCTGATAAGCCGCCTTGTAATAATTTACTAAATCTATGCGAGTTAGAGCACGAACACTACTTACGGTACCACCAACATCTATCCCCAAAGTATTACCGCCAAAAACTACTTCATCAAACAACGAATCAATCTTCATGGTAGGATTATCATCGTACATACGCAGCTCCTCGACAATCACGCCTTTTTCTTTTTCAATTTCTGATTCATTCATTAAAGAATTAAACAACATATCCGACAGCATATCAAAAGCCAACTCACTCTGTGCCCCATCAATTTTAATATAATAACCAGTGTGATCTTTGGAAGTGTAAGCATTATATTCCGCGCCGGCCGCGTCAAGCTCGCGCGAAATTGCCTGCGTATTAGGTCGACGCTTAGTGCCCTTGAACATCATATGCTCGATAAAATGTGAGCCACCGGAAAGCGCCGGCATTTCATAACGCGAACCAACCGGAAACAAAGCCAGCACGGTAGTTGCTTTCGTGCCGGCCACAGGAACGGTAATTAGACTGATGCCATTTTTTAACTTACTTAACTGATACATAATTATTGTTCTTGTGGATGTGCTTTGGCATAAGCAAAAAATCCCGCTTGTAATTGATCAAACTTTAATTGATCTGATTCTGATAAAACAATCTTAAGCTCAATTCCTTGCGTTCTTTGATCAATAGTATATTTACCCTTACCGATTAATTCATCGGCTCTTGCCAGAAGCAATTTATATTCTTCATCAATCTCTGTTTCGTTTTTCGAATCTCTGGCTTCATCTTTTGATAATATATTGCCGTGCTCACGATAATACTCTTCTGTATATTCTGACGGAATCCTACCACCCTTGCCAATGAATCTCTTGAGTGAATTAATATATAATGATACCACATCTTTGTGTGGCTGAAATAATTTATCTCCACGATTAAAATCATTTTGTTTAAAAATAAATACACCATCTTCTTTTACATATAAAACGTCCACATTCCAATCATGCTCAATTTTTTCAATAGTATCCCTTATTTCTTGTGTGGCTTCTTCGACAGTGTGTTCGTATTCCCTCCTCGATGAAGATTTCTCTGACATATAAATATAATTAAAAATTAAACCGCTCCTTTAAATAATTATTCAATTCTTTAATCTCTACTCGCTCTTGTTTCATCGTGTCGCGATCGCGCACGGTAACTTTTTTGTCCTCCAAAGAATCAAAATCCACAGTCACACAAAACGGCGTGCCAATTTCGTCTTGCCGACGATAGCGCTTTCCAATGCTTTGAGTTTCGTCATAATCCACACTGTAAGCAGTGCGTAAACCCGCGGCCAAATCTTTGGCCACCGCAGATAATTGCTCTTTTTTGGATAAGGGTAAAACCGCCACTTGAATAGGCGCTAAATGTTTGGGAAATTTCATGACAATTCGCTTTTCGCTTTCGCCTTCTTCGGTGGTCGGCGCTTCTTCTTCGTGATATGCCTCAAATAGCGCCACTAGTAGCATGCGATCAATACCAAACGTTGGCTCAATCACATGAGGCAAAAACTTTTCTCCCGACACCGGATCGGTATAATGCAAATCTTGACCACTCACTTTTTCATGACGCGACAAATCAAAATCCGTGCGATAAGCAATACCGTGGAGTTCGCCTAGGCCAAACGGATACTTATATTCAATGTCCACGGTGCGCTTGCTATAATGCGCGCGCTCGCCATCAGGAATCTCATGCCAAACCAAATTATCCATATTCACCTGCATCGCATCTTTCCACCAACGTTTAATTTCGCCGAGCCACATCTCAAACACTTCTTCCCAATCTTTTGGATTAATAAAATATTCTAATTCTCCAATCTCAAACTCGCGCGTGCGAAAAATAAAATTACCGGGAGTAATTTCATTACGAAAACATTTCCCAATCTGCGCAATCCCAAACGGCAAACGACGACGCGTAACATTGAGAATATTTTTGAAATTCACGAACATACCGCCGGCAGTTTCGGGACGCAAATAAACGGTGGATAAATTATCTTCGGTGATGCCAATAAAGGTTTTAAACATTAAATTGAAGTTCTTCGGGGCAGTAAGAGCGCCGTCACAATCAGGGCAATTTATTTCTTCGATAGTTTTTACCTCGTCTTTCTTGTGATCGGGCTCAATTCCGGTAGCGGACAACAAATGGTCAACTCGAAAACGATGGTGGCACGATTTGCATTCTACTAGTGCATCGGAAAAATTCTGCAGGTGTCCGCTCGCCTCCCACACACGCGGATTCATAATAATAGCGCTATCTAGTGGAACCATGTCTTCACGCTCTTGGACAAAAAACTTCCACCAGAGTGACTTGATATTTTGTTTGAGCAAATGCCCCAGCGGGCCATAATCCCAACTATTCGCTAATCCTCCATAAATTTCCGACCCCGGGAAAATAAACCCTCTCCTTTTACAAAGTGATACAATTGTTTCGATATCTACGGACATAAAATATTAGTTCATAGTTCTAAGCCAATAGCCAATAGATTTGCGACTACTGGATGTGAACTATTGGCTACGAACTTTAATTACACGGTATGAATTTCTTCTTCTTTCTGCTCTCCAATCTCTTTAATCTTATCGTTAAAATCTTTTACCATTTTTTCCAAATCATCCAACAACTTAAATTTTTCATCTTCGCCGATTGATTTTTCTTTTTCTTCCATTATAGCCATCTCTTTAGCTTCTTCCCGCACTTTACGAATAGAAACGCGCGCGGCTTCTAATTTTTGATGTAAAACCTTAATAAGTTCGACGCGCCGTTCCGAAGTAAGATCGGGCATGGTAAGACGAATTATCCGACCATCATTTTGCGGATTAATACCCAAACCAGAATCGCGAATTCCTTTCTCCACTGCCGCAAGGATAGTTTTGTCCCATGGCTCCAAAATCAATGTTTTGGCATCTTGCACCACAATAGATGCCACTGCCTTAAGCGACTGATGAATGCCGTAAGCTTCCACCATAATGCTTTCTACCATCGCGGAAGATGCTCTGCCGGTACGGAGTCCGGCGATATCTTGCTTTAAAAAGTCTACCACCTTAACAAAATCTCCTTTAAAATCATTAATATTCATACAACTATTAATTTTAAAACTTTATAACTTTTAACTTTATAACTAATCAACTATCCAACAAAGTAAATCCCAAAAATAATTCACTGGTTTGATTTGGATGAACAAACATCATTGCCGGCACCGTATTAGTGGGTAATTTCTTGGTTACCCAATTAACCCCGCCGTCCACTGACTTATAAAAAGTCGAACGAATGTGAGTATTTTTATCGCCCAAAAGTGTTCCGGTATAATACATTTCTTTTTGATTTTTTGGGTTCACCGCAAACGCGTAAATATTCACATTGCCTGGAGGAGTTAACAACTTTAATTCTGACCAAGTAACGCCGGCGTCATCAGATCGCAAAATACCGTATTTGGAAATCCAAAATAAACCATCCGATTGGGCTGGGTTAAGGATTAAGCGATAAAAAATCTTACTATCGCTAAAAGCATTTAAATTTTTATTCAAATCAACCCAGGTAACACCACCATCGTCCGATCTAAACAATCCGTTGCGATAAGAAGCCACATAAAGACGCTTGGCCGCTTGCGGATCTACCGCTAAATGTTGCAATTCAAAACCAAAACTCTTTATAGTGCGCCAACTCTTGCCGGCATCACTGCTAATAATAATATCTCCGCCTAATTCGGCTCCATAAACAATGCTACTATTACCATAATCTATACCTAAAGCCACAAATCGTTGATTGGGGCGCTGTTCGGAATAAATCAAATTCCAAGTACGAGAACAATCGATTGATTTAAAAATGTACTGACCATCACTGGCATACATGGTGCATTTATCTTTAGGGTCAATGGCAAAACCATAAATAAATTTTCCAGCCAAAGATGGAATCGCCTGCCAGCTATCCCCACTATTATAAGTGTAATACATCCCTTGACCACGCGTAGCCATATAATAAGCATTGGGATCAGATGGGTCGTTATACAAACGAAAAACCTTAATTCCCGACATGTTCCCTACTCCTTTGGCGGTTGGTAAAGCATTGATTGCTTGCCAAGTCTCACCTTTATCAACTGATCGAAACATGCCCATTGATCCTTGAGCGGAAGATGAACCGCCGCCAATTGAAATACAAGAAGCGCCGGTAATAACGAATAACGCTAGCAAAGAAAATAAAATACCTATCTTTATCTTCATATTATTATATATTTAAATATAAATTTAAAATATTCAACTTATAATATCTTCATTTAAAATTCTAATATCGCTTCTTCAATTAATAATCTGGGATTAATATTTTCACCCATTAATTTTTCCGCTTTACCTAATCGATCAATAATCATTAAAATTTTATCTTCAGAAAAATTAGTATATTTTATCAGATCACTTTCTCCGCTTACTCCCGCCCCAATTGTTAACTTATAAAGTAAAACATCACGCCAAACCACTTGCCAAATTTTCAAAATGTTTTGCCACCGCCCGCGTTTCATTTGCGTATCATCGTCTTTTTTCCCAAATAGCTCTTCTACGGCCGCCAACTTAGCATAAAACGGAGAACCAATCATTGAATGTAGGCGTTGTAATTCGTTGTAATAATCTTGACGCATGGACGGATCTTGCCATAAATTAATAGCTCTGCCGGGCCGGCCCCAAGATAATTTAGCGATCGTGGCGGCTAATTCTTGCTCACAACCTAAATTTACCATGGCTTGACTAATCTCTTCTGTTGCGACCAAAGAAAAATAAATAATTTGCGCTCGTGAACGGATAGTTGATAAAATCGCTTGTTCATCGGTGGTAAGTAAAAATATTATACATTGTTGTGGCGGTTCCTCCAAAACTTTCAGAAGAGCATTGGCTGCTTCATCATTAAGTAATTCTGCCTCGTCTATTAATACTATTTGGTAGCCACCCAACCAAGATCGACTACGCAAACGCTCACGCAATTCTCGTGCTTGCTTAACGGTAATATCTTTGTGTAATTTCTCGGTTTTTTCGTCTAATATACGCGCCAAATAAAGATAATCCGATTGACTGACTAACTTCTCTACTGGAACATGCAAAAGCTGACTGGCTAAATATTCGGCCACCGCACGCTTACCAACTGCTTGTGGCCCAACCAAACAATAAGTATGACTTAAATTTCCGGTTTGAATGGCGCTATTAAAAAACTGAATAATTTTGTGGTGACCAATAATACAGTTCTTTTCATTCATATATTTGCTAGGTTCGCTCCAATAGACAGTCAAATTTGATTTTCGTCGACTGCTCACAAATCATAAAAATATTATAGCAGAAAGCCTTAATTTTGACAACAAAAAACCCGCTTTCGTTTACTAGCACTCGGCGGGCTCTATTGTCGATAAAAGCCGACTAACGGCTTGGCTGATCTTACTTCGTCGCCATAATACTTCTTTTATAATTTTCTAAATTCTCCAGCGCAATTCCTGTACCTTTGGCTACACACAATTGTGGCTCTTCGGCTATGTAAGTAGGTACTCCAGTAGCTTGGGCAATCAATTCATTAATATTACGCAGTTGAGCAGAACCCCCAGTAACAATAATACCCTTATCCATCACGTCCGCCGAAAGCTCCGGCGGAGTCTGATTCAGGACTTCCTTTACAGCATCAATAAGTAAACCCAAATCATGCTGTAAAGCTTCGGTAATGTCATCAGAGTTAACAGTAATAATCCGCGGTAAACCGGTTACCATATCACGACCCTTAATCTCTACCGTTAATGGTTTATCCATATATAAGACGGAACCAACTTTAATCTTTATCTCTTCGGCGCTGCGCTCGCCCAAAGCCACATTGTATTTATGACGAACATAATCAACAATAGATTGATCAAACTTATTGCCACCAACTCGAACTGATCCCCAAGCCACGATACCACCCAAAGAAATAACTGCTATTTCAGCCTTACCGCCACCGATATCTATCACCAAATGTCCAGCGGCAGCCCCAATCGGAATATCCGCCCCAATCGCGGCTACGATCGGTTGCTTAATAATATAAGCCGCACGCGCGCCAGCCGCCAAGGTAGCATCAATCACCGCTCTTCTTTCTGTGGAAGTAACTCCGGCGGGCACGGCAATCATCACTTCTGGCCTAAACAAGCGCATGCCGCCTAAGGCTTTATTAATAAAGTACCTAAGCATCGCTTCGGTAATATGATAGTTAGCAATTACCCCCTCTTTTACCGGACGTTGAGCGATAATCGTATCGGGAGTGCGGCCAATCATATCCTTGGCTTCAAAACCAACCGCCAATACCTTACCATCAGACTTAGACAAGGCTACCACGCTGGGTTCGTTGACTATGATTCCTTTCTTGGAAACATAAACTAAAACGTTATTTGATCCCAGATCAATTCCAATTTTTTTGACAAACATAAACAATCGTTAAAACATAAAAACATTAAAACATAAAAACAAACCACCTATTTACTGCCCTTATGTTCTAGCGTTTTAATATTTTAGCGATACACTAAACTCCCTATCAACAATCAAATCCTTTGTCAAATCATACCGATTGTCACCAAACTTAGCGGTTGGCTCGGCTGGACTGGCGACTATTACCTTTTTACCAAAATCTAAACCAAGTGTCAATTTTACCGCTAAGCTACCCAACTGTTTTTGTACCAACAAATTATACTTTCCGGTTTTAAATTGTTCATTCAGTGGTTCGGGTAAATAATATTTGAAAGATAACTCCCCGGTTTTACCCGGCTCAATAGAAATAAACGCCCCAAACCACTGCCGACCATTTTCGATACCTTGATCAACCGGACCAACTTCCAAACTACGATCAGTTTTCATTGCCCCTTTGGCACTAATTAGCTTACTACCAAAAGGCACGTATAGTCTAGCATAGCTACGATAACGGCTAGTACGCCAATCAAACTTGCCATTGTGATCATAAGCCATCTTGGCTTCGGCCACCAAACCAGAAACAGTGGAAGAAATGCTATAGAAAATTTGTTTATCTACTGCCAAATCGGTTTTCAAAGCTCCTAAATTGGCATCTACCCACAACAAATAATCGCCACTACTAGCGCGGGTTTCGCCCGACCATCCTTGCCGTGATAAAATTGTTTGAACCTCCGGTAAAGACGAATATACCATAACCTGTTTCTCGGCAATCATTTGCTCCCACAAAGCATAATATTTGCTCCAATTCAAAATAATATCAAACTTCATTTTGCTAATTAACGCCTGCGCCACACTGCCGAGCAAATCTTTGCGATTGCTGCGCTCAATACCTTTGTCTTTGTACCCATATTCAACTTCATACTCCAATTTTTCTACCAAGTTATCACTATTAAACTCTATGCCGTCAATTTTTATCGGGCCGGTCATTTGTAAAATTTTAGAAATTACGGTCGGAGTAAAACCAATCACTCCATAAATATCATCTGCCGCCACCCCTTTTTCTTTGCGGTAAAGATCCAAAGAAACAGCGCTTGATAAAGCAAAATCCGGCGACCAGTTGCTATCACGGAAATACCACTTTTCAGTCTTTAAATAACTAGCAATCGGCACTGGCGGTAAAGGCAAATCTACATTTGATTGACTGTAATCCAATATCTCGGTGCCTTCCGTCTTAATAATTTCCGGCCTAGCTTTATCCACTTTTATCACCCCATATGATCCGATAAATCCGCCGCCCGGCCTTAATTCGGTATTATTTAAAAACAACAATAAATAATAACGAGGAGATTGAAATCCTAACAAATCTTGAAAAATGTTTTCCTGCTGAATCGTGCCGTTGATAGTAGTTGTTTGCGTTTGAAATAATTTACTTACCAATGTTTTCTGTAAATTACCGGCATAATACCAAAAATACCATCCCCCGGCCAAAAATAATAAAACTACTAAAAATATAATAACCAATATTTTAATTTTTTTCATAAAAAATACTATAATCTTTTTTTTGCCGATACGTTAAATCCTAAATACTTTCCAAACATTAAATGAGTAACCGCGTCAAGGCACGGCAAAGCGGAGAAGAAAACCAAAGACACCGGAAGCAAAAGCCATTGAGCAATCATAAACAAGTATTTATGGGGCGAATGATGACCGGGACGAACGGGCATAATAAGCATGCTCATGACGGTAGATACGAACAAACCCAACATGGCTAAACGCATTAAATTTTCCAAAACAAACGGCGTGTTAAAAAATAAAGCGCTTTGACGAATTTCGTCGGGAGCAATCCAAAGTGGCAACCGCCCTAAGATTGTAATGAGAATAGCCACCACCGCCCAACTCCATTTTCCCTCCCATTCGTGAAATAAAACAACAAATTTCTTCCAAAGACCAATACGCGGATGTAGCCGATATTGCCATAATAAATAAGGAATATGCTCAGTCCCCCATGCCCAGCGCCGTTGTTGAAAATATAAATTTTTCAAACTGCCTATTAATTTATTATCACGCACCGTATCCATTGATACCGGAATGTATAGGGGAGTCACCTCATAGTCACCATTATAATGTAACCAACATTGAAAAAATATTCGTGAATCTTCGCTAACGATATTCTTGGCATGACCACCGCAATCTATCAATGCCTTAAAGCTCATGCTATGAGAAGAAAAGGTTACCAAGTTATCTAAACGAGCCAGGCTAAAAAGCATCCAGAAACTGGTACTGAAAGCCATAATACGTAATACCGAAGGCGACTCCCATAAATTATTATTATAAAGAGTAACCGGCTGAAAAGAACTGCGAGTGGGGTTAGGATGAAGACAATAAGTGTAAGTTAGATGAGCAAAATATTCTTTATGCACCACAGTGTCGATGTCAAATATTGACACAATAATATTGGCGTAATCCCATTTTTTTTGATCGGCATATTTTTTAAATTCCCATTCGGCAAAATGAATATTAGAACCCTTACCGGAAATTTCACCCGGCAAATCAGCGGGATGAGTATACAACAATAAATCAGCAAAACGTCCAGAAAAATTTTGCTGAATTTTTTCTTTCACTGTCTGCCAATGATCCCCATTTCGCTGTTCACCTGAAATTATAATATAAAGACGCTCAACTGGATAAGAAGACGCCAAAAGACTAAGCAAGGTGGCCGCTACCACCTCATAAGATTCATTATAAATAGGTAAAAATATTACATTAATCCGCTTAGACCAATCCGGTATTTCTTTTTTTAATTTCTCCAACCAATTTATTCGAATTGACTTGCGAAAACGCCACCAAGACAAAATTAAATAGAATGAAAAATAAACTACTCGCAAAACCCAATAAACATCAAAAATTAAAATGGCATAAATCATCCAAAGCGGTTTAATAAAAGATAAAGCAACACACCCCAAAAGAGTAAACCAAATACTGGCTCCGGGAAGTATCTCGTATAAACGATAACGCTGATAATCGGAAAACATCGTAAAAAATTAAAAATCAAACTGCAAACGACTATACTAATTTATCTTTCTGTTTACCAATGCTCGGTTCGGCGCTGTACTGAGCGCTAATATATTTACCAACTGGCTGAATACTTAACTGGCCTAACCAATCTTCTTGAGGAGTTAGCACTCCCAACACTGGAATTTGCAAGGTAAAAGACAAAATATTAGCCATCGTCACGGCAATACGCGTAGCGGTGAATTTACCCCGCCCAACTACTACCGCCAACCCAGATATTTGATACGGTGTAATTTTTAATTTGGCCAATAACTTATCAAAACTAGCCAACAAGGTGACGTTTTTAAATACCCACTCCTTTCTAGTGCGACCAATTTGCGCTTGCCAAATAATCTTAGTATTCTCCGAATTATCAAATAACAAATACATACGGATTATTTAAGACGATGATTGTCAACTACTACTATATGTTTTGCTTCTAAAATGCCATACAAAAAACGATCACCAATTTCGCGTCTTTCTTCAAATTCCTTGTCAGTCATTACCGTATAACGAATAGAAGCGCTAACTACTTTCTCAAATTCTTTTACCGACTTAGCAAGTAAATTTTCCTTAATTTCTCCCACGATCAACATATCGGTGGGGCTATGTTCATCGTTGGAAAAAATTCCGGAAAGCAAAAAGAAATTTAGCTGACCAATCCTCTTCTTTAAAGAATTAATAAACTCCTGCTCTTCCAAAACTTGCGCTTTGAATAGCAGTGCCCTTAGCTCTGGAACTAATAAATTTCCACCGTTAAGCTTGTAGTATTTGGAACGTTCGGTGCCGGTTTTCTGCTCATTATCAGCAGAGGTCTCGACAACCACTACGATGCCAACTGTCTCCAAATTAGAAAGCTCGCGCCTAATGGTATTTAATTGCAAATTGGCCATTCGCGCTAGTTCCCGCACATAAAACGATTTGTCTGAATTGCGGAAAAAAATTTGCATTAATTTTACTCTGGTCTTTGAACCAAAAATGTGTTCAAGCATATTTTAACAAATTAAAACTGATAATTAACGCCCTTAAGCCGCGCAATTATTTAAACAAGCAACAGCTTGTCATGCCAGACTCCCTTTACGCTCTGCTTAGCATATAGTATAATAGTTATAGCTTAAAAAGTCAAAATATATGAATCATGTTTTGCGCCTCCACGAATTCTTCGTTGAAGGCAAAAATCAACAAAAATCACACGTGCTGTTACACATTACCGAGCCGGCCACCGAAACCGAAAAACAAAAAGGATACTTTTTTGCTGTCTGCGAAATTAATAATGGCGACATTAATAAAATTCTTAAACTGCAAGAGATTATTGACCAAATAGAAAATGAATATTATGAAATTTCTGCCGGTGATAATAATGACATTTTTGAAGCCACCTTGAACAAGGTTAATCCCGCCGGTTTCTCTTTGCTCAAAAATGATTTAGTACTCAATTGTTTGGTGGGAGTAATCAAACAGGCTGAAATTATATTTTCTTTCTACGGCCAACCGGTATTGGCGTTATTTTATAAAAATAAACAAGGTCTTTATCAAAAACTTGATTTAATTGAATCTAATCAGGAAGAAGAAAATACTACCCTATTTTCTCAGGTCATCCAAGGAAAAATAAGCCCGGAAGATCACCTTTTTGTTGGAACACCCCATATTCTAGATTACTTTAATTTAGATAGAATTGAAAAAATTATCACTACCCGCCCCGCTCGACAAAGCGCCGAGCATTTAGAAAGAGTGCTAACAGAATTAAAAAATGGTTATTCTTTCGGCGGTTTAATCATTAATTTGCATCCCCAAGACGAAACCACTGGCAATCGCGCAAAAATTCTACCACCCCAAGAAGGATCAGCAAAATCTCTAAACAATTTTTTTGACACTGAAAAACAAACTGCCGACATTCTTTCCCCTTCGGTTATGCCTAAAATGGGAAGCAAACTAAAAAGCTTTTTTCATTCCGCCAAAAATTCTTCTACATCAAATACTAATATCAGCATTAAACAGCAACCTGCGGAAATTCAATCTACCCACCTACGTCCGCACCGCTCCAACAGAAACAATACCGACACACAGAATACCATCGCCAATTTAAAAATATACACCAAAAAAAGTGCGGTTTTAATTGGGCAAGGGTTGATTTGGATAATTATGGCCGTCTGGACCATTGTTTGGCAATTCATCAATTTAATTGGTCTAATATTTTTGATTATTACCAATATTCAGAATCGCCGACAAATGATCCTGGAAAATTGGCGACGGGGGTGGAACGGATACAAAAATAATCTTAAACAACTGCCGCTAACTACTAAAATTCTTTTGGGGTCATCTGCAATTGTCGCCTTAATTTTTATTTCTAGTATAATCTACTTACGCCACCAACAATCTCAAAAAGCTAACCAACAAATGTTTAATTCCTATTTGGAACAAATCACAGCCAAAAAAGATGCCGCCGAAAGCGCGCTTATATACAATGATGAAAATGCAGCCTTAATTCAAATCCAAGCGGCCAATCAACTACTAAATGAATTGGATTGTAAAAATAAAGATAATCAGAATGATTGCGAAAAAATAAAAGATTCTTTAGAACAACTGGCAATAAAATTACGCAAGATAACTATTGTTAATCCCCAAATATTATTTGATTGGTCTAGCGAAATAGAAAAACAAAAATTAACTGCATTTTTGAAATTAGGAACAAAAATTATTGCTTACAGTCCAAACACTTCATCTTTGTTTATTTATGACGCCCTAACAAAAAACAACAAAGTGTTACCGATAAACATTATTGGCACTGCCGGTTTGGAAGCAGCAGCTGTCCCCAAGGAAAATGATTACGCTTTATTTGTTTATAACAAAACTTCTCTCATCCGTTATGATCCTACCGATAATTCAATCAAAAATATTGAAGTATCCTACCCTAATTCGAATGCTGAAATAAAAGGAATAGTAATCTACAATCGCCGTCTTTATTCTTTAGACGTATTTAATAACTCCATTTACCGCCATGATTCAATCAAAAATGGCTTCGCCCAAGGAGTGCCGTGGTTGAAAGACAATAATACTGACCTGAAAAATGGCGTTGATATTACTATTGATGGCGACTTATTCGTACAAAAAAGCGACGGTAATATTGTCAAATTTAACGCCGGGGTCACTCAGCTATTTAATATCCAAGGACTGGATCCTGTTCTAACTTCCGCCAACGAAATCTGGACTTACACCGATTTAAACTATTTATATATTCTTGATACCGATAATAATCGCCTAATATTATTGAATAAAGATGGGCGAATAAAAAACCAAATTATGGCGGAACAATTTGTCCACCCCGATGACATGATAATTGACGAACCGAATAACCGCGCTTATATTTTGGACGAAAACAAACTCTACCAAATTAATTTAAAATAATAAACAAACTAATTCTTGACCCAATGGTCGGGATATTGAAACGTCCGGTTAATCCTAATTTTAAAATACCCAGCTTATAGCTGGGTATTTTAAAAATAAAACCTAATGAAATCTATTGCAAAATATCTTCCACAATTTTTACGATTCTTCCGGGATCGGCAATCGGCAATAATTGGTGTAGTTGCCGACCCAAAATCCGCCGACGTTCCGCTAATAAAACCACCTCTTTTGTTTGCTGGGCCAATTTTAATCCGCTGTCTACTTTTTCGTTTATAATCAATGCGGCATTACGACTAGCAAAAAACTGAGCATTACTTTCCTGATGACCTTCTTTGGGTAACAAAATCGCCGGTTTAGACAAAAGGGCCAACTCAGTAATAGTGTTAAAACCAGCTCTAGCCACAACCACATCAGCTGCCGCGTAGGCATATTTCATTTCTTTGGTAAAAAAATCAAAAACATGGTAATTGGGAAAAACCCCGGCAACACGCCTAGACAATTCTTGCGGGCGTTCTTTTCCCACCAAATGTATTACCTGCCAGTCCTTAGGCCAAGCCGGCAAAGCTTCGGTGAGTATTTGATTGAGACGAGCCGAGCCAGTACCTCCGCCTACTACAAATATCACCGGCGATGCTACCGGTAATCCAAAATACTTTTTACCTTCCGCCGAACTTATTCCCGCGAGAGAACGTGCAGGATTGCCTAGCCACTCGGTTTTACGAGAAGAAAAAAATTTAACGCAATCAGCTAACGCCACGGTAATTTTACGCGCCGCTGGAGCCATCAATCTATTGGCTAACCCCGGCGCAACATCTTGCTGATGGATCCATGACGGCACGCCTAATATCCAACCAGCCCAATGCAATGGCACACTGATAAAACCACCAGCGGAAATAAGTAAATCGGGTTTTTCTTGCCAAATCAATAATAACGACTGAAAAAAAGCGACAATAATTTTAAAAAAATCAAAAAAATTCGATAAAGAAAAATAACGCCGCCACTTGCCGGCGCTTATAATGAAATAAGGAATATCATATTGTTCTAACAAAGTTCTCTCTGGACCATCGCTACTGCCAACCCAGATAAACCGAGCATGGGGATATTTTTGAATAAACGCTTCTCGAATGGCTAGTAGCGGTGTTACCGGACCAAGTGTTCCCCCGCCTGAAAAAACAATTTTAACATCATCCAACTTATTATCCTCAATCACACAAATAGGATATTTATAAATTAAAATTTAATAATCTCTTAATTTTGCCATGATATCCGATTGCTGAATACGCTCCAAAGCTTTAGCCTCAATTTGCCGAATACGTTCACGAGTAACACCAAATTCCTGCCCTACTTCTTCTAAGGTGTGGGTCACGCCATCCGTTAAACCAAACCTCATTTCTAATATCTTTTGTTCACGCGGGGTAAGATTCTTGATGGCATCTTTTACATAATCGCGCAAAATTTGCAAAGCCGCGCTCCGATCGGGTGAAACATTTTTAATATCTTCAATAAAATCCTGAAGTGAAGTATCATCATCGTCGTCTCCCACCGATACCTCCAAAGATACGGTATCTTGGGAAATTTTCATGATATGTTTAATCTTTTCCACTTCTTCGCCCATTTCTGCCGCCAATTCCTCTGGGGTAGGATCACGCCCCAAATCTTGAGTTAAACGACGAAATACTTGTTGGAAACGATTGATGGTTTCTACCATGTGCACCGGAATACGAATGGTGCGCGACTGGTCGGCTAAAGCCCGAGTAATCGCTTGACGAATCCACCAGGTAGCATAGGTAGAAAATTTATACCCCTTGCGATGATCAAACTTTTTTACCGCCCGAAATAACCCAATGTTACCTTCCTGTATCAAATCCAAAAGTGACAAATTTTTACCAACAAATTTTTTGGCAATCGAAACCACCAAACGTAAATTGGCTTCAATCAGCTTTCTGTCTGCCGCCTTATCACCTCGTTCTTTGCGTTTGGCCAAAGACACCTCTTCTTCGCCCGACAAAAGAGGAATTTTGCCAATCTCGCGTAAATACATTTGAATGGAGTCAGAAGAAATTTCGCCTAAATCAAATGGCACATCCATGTCGGGCTGAACCCCTTGAAACCCTTTGAGAGTTTCAACATTCTCGGCTTTTACTCCCAATAAATTACTCTGCGTTTCCACTACCGCCATACCATTTTTTTCTACCACATCCAAAAAACCCTCAAATAAATCCAAATGATGTTCTGGCCGAGGGAAAAGCTGATTAAGTTCAATTTCAGTAATAAACCCTCGATTACGGCCTTTACGAATCAACGTCCAAATCTGTTCTGGTGTTGGTTCAACAATTACTTCGGGAGAAATAAGTTTATTTTTCTTAGTCTTGTCTTTATGGCCACGCTTCAAGACAAGCTGGCTACGCTTACCAACCACCTTGTTTTTTTTCTGCACCAAAACTTGCCGAACCGGCTTAACTTTATTCTTGGAAACTTTTTTTATTTTAAAATGACGAATTTTTTTAACTAACTTTTTAGACTTAACCTTCCTTTTAATGGGCATAGTAGTATAAATTATAAATTTTGTAATTCATTTAATAAGCCGTCTAATTGCTCTTTATCTGGCATCTTTTCCGCTTTTTCTAATTCTTTTTGTATTGTTTGCCGTCGTTTTTTCGTCCATTCAATTTTGGCCTGATTCACCAAATCCACCGCCTCTTTTCGAGCTTGTTCATCGGTAAAATCACAAAAATCCTTTTCCGCTTGAAGCAAAAGGATATCAAGCAAACCATCGGTGGAAATCTTTTGATATTGCTTTTCCAACTCCGACACGTCTATGACCTTAGTATTATACTGTTTAGATACCAAATCGTAAAGAGCTTGATGCTGAGGAGACAAATATTCCGACTTCAATTGTCCAACAAGCCAACCAAATACCGCTGGAAATTTGAGCATCAAAGCCATCAAGGCGTCACCTATCATGGTCATCTTATCTTTATTCTCTATCTTAGCTGCTGGTTTCTGCTCTGGTTTAAAACCAACATGCTTGATCTTATCGGCAATAATTTTTTTACTCTCCTCGCGTAAAACGGCGGTGTCTATGTCTAACTCGTTACTTAATTTTTTAAGCCAATCGTCACGTTCGACAACGTGCGGTATGCGTAAAATCTCTGCGAGCAAAATCTCGGCGGCTTTTTGTTTTTGAATAGGATCATGCTTATTATATTTGGATAAAGTACCGGCAAAATACCATTCCATAACCCCATCGGCATTTTTTACGGCGTCAAACCAAACTGAAGAATTAATTTTAATACACTCATCGGCATCTTTGCCAGCACCAGTGGGGATAGAAATAACTCGCACGTTTAATCCTTCTTCCAACGCCACTGCTATCCCCCGTTTGGCGGCTTCCTGTCCAGCGCTATCCGCATCAAAAGCTACCGCCACGTTATTGGTATAGCGTTTAATCAATTTTACTTGCTCGGCGGTCAAAGCGGTACCCGATGAAGCGATTACATTTTTCATACCCGCTTGATGACAAGCGATAACGTCCATTTGACCTTCAACAATTACTGCTAAATCACTGGATTTAATTTCCATTTTAGCTTTATCCAAACCATAAATTACCCGCGACTTATCATAAGCCGAAGTTTGCGGAGTATTAACGTATTTACCGCCAGAATGATCAGTCTCTACTAAAACTCGACCCGTAAAACCAACCACATTGCCGTGGGCATCCCAAATTGGAAACATTATCCGTCCCCGAAAACGATCATAAAACCCCTTACCAGCGGGAGCGTTTTCTTTGCGAATAGTGAGCCCAGCGGCCACTAAATCATCCACACCAAAACCCTTTTTAATTAAGTACTGAGTCAAAAGCTCCCATTGATCTGGAATAAATCCAATTTGCCATTGCGCAATTGTTTCTTTTTTTAAACCACGCCTATCCAAATAAGCCCGCGCCGAAAGCGCCGCATTCATCTCCAATAAAAAACGATGAAAAAAAATCACGGCCGCTTTGTTAACATCCAAAATTCTATTTTTTTGACTCTTGTCAATTTCACTACGAAAATTATCCAGCTTTACCCCCGCACGTTCAGCCAAAAGTTTGAGTGCTTCCGGAAAATCTAACCCTTCAATTTCTTGAATAAAAGTAAAAACATCCCCACCTTTGCCACAGCCAAAACAGTGCCAAATCTGTTTGTCGGGATGAATCATAAAAGACGGCGTCTTTTCGTTATGGAAAGGACACCGTGCTTTATAATTCGCGCCTGCTTTTTTAACCTGAATATACTCGCCAAGCAATTGCACAATATCAATCCGATCCTTAATTGTACTCACGTCGGTCATACTAAATTATCTACCTTAATCAACAAACTCGAATCCGGCTATCATTTTATCAAATGCAGCAATATAATCACCGGTGTCGTTGGTAACAAAAAACACATATACTCGATTATTTTTCTCGGCAAAGATATAGCGCTCCGGCTTGTTACGTGTACCTTTATAAAAAGTAAGATAAACGCTCTTGTGGTCGGACAACAAGGTTAAGCTCTGAAAATATTTTAATTTACGTCCATTAAAAGCGCGCTCTGACTCTTGGGCAATGGTACTGCTAGTAATTCTTAATCCGACTGTTTTATCATCTGCGTCTTTTCCGCAAACAAACAACTCCACATCCACCGGTGGATATACCTGATCGGAATTATTTTTGAATAAACAATCATTGGGATAAATTAGTTTAAATTTAAAACGCTCGTTAATATATGTTTGTCCGGTCGGTTTAATAACCCCACCATTATTTGAATTACTATTAACCGTTTCATCACCTTGATCACTATCTACCGCCGGCAATTCATTAGCAAAAAATTTCATTGATCCAATAATGCGATTAAATAAATTTAGCGACGTGTCGGTCAAATCATTGCGCCCAATAGAAATATAAATGTAATAATCCTGATCTTGGTTGATAAAATAAGCCGGCCCAGGCACAGCTCCGGCCCAATCTGATTTTTCCACTTTGATTGCACTTCGTCCGCCAATATTTACCGACGTACGTTTGCCGTTGGGCAGCAGTCCTGTTTTATTATTACTATCAATTTTGCTGTCAATCCAGGCGATAAAGTTAGTCGTGGTATTTTTCTTTATGCCGGCACGAATTTCTATCCCCAAAAAATCAGGTGGACATTGCACCCCGATACAATCCGCGTTGCCTAATTTTACACTTAAAAAATCATCGGAAACACTCTCGTTTTTGAACCAATTTGAAGGATAGTCAAAACTAACGCCATATTTTTTGTTCTCATAAGTTCGCCAACCGCTCACCGTAGAAGGACTGTCTGTGCCACCAGTATCTAATGATGTGGAATTTTGCACATAAAGCGAAGTGCCTTCGTTGGAACATGATGCTCCCATAAATAACAAAACACCTAACGCCAAAAATAGCAGGCTTAATTTTTTACCCATCATATAATTTATTTAGAAGTTACAGTGTCATTTTACCTTAAAACCCAACCCTTGACAAGACCGGCAAAATGTGCTTAATAAAAATGCTTTTAGCTAAAACCAGCTTTATTCACGCCTTAATGCGTCAATCGGATTTAAAGCTGAGGCCTTGCGGGCGGGATACAACCCAAATATTAAGCCAATCACACCCGAAAATCCAACTGCGAGAATTATAGAAGAAATTGGTATAGAATAAACCCAGACAAAATTATAATAAATTGCGATGAAATAAATAAGTAGCGCCAACAGAGCGCCTAGAATAATTCCCACTACTCCCCCGCTAATAGTAAGTAAAACCGCCTCGGATAAAAATTGCCACATAATATCACGCGAACGCGCGCCTAAACTTTTACGCAAACCAATCTCAAATGTCCGCTCGGTTACCGACACATACATAATATTCATAATCCCTACCCCGCCGACTAATAATGACACGCAAACCAAAGCAACTAATAAAAATGTCAGTCCATTTACCACAGTGGATAACATCTTGACCGCTTCTTCCATAGTATTCACGGCAAAATCATCTTTGTTGGGATCAGTAATATCGTGATTTTCACGCACCGCTTCCTCTAATTCAATCACCGTTTGTTTAATTTGCGAACGATCTTTTGCTTTACCTACAATTTCTAAAAAATAATCCACCCCCAAAATTCGTTTTTGCATAGTTTTGGTGGGTAAATAAGCCACGGTATCAAAATCCATGCCCATAACGGCGCCACGTTTTTTAGCCACGCCCACCACTCGAAATGGCTTGCCTTTGATATAAACCGTTTTTCCTACGGCCTCATCATCGCCAAACAAATTATCTTTCAACGACGACCCTAAAACCGTCACTTGCGAAAGCGATTCTTCTTCGGATTGCGTATAAAGCCGCCCGGCCGACAATTCAAACTTTTCCACCTCTTGCAAATTATAACCTTCACCAAAAAGCATGGCAGTTTTGGTTTGATCTTGATATTTAATTACCGCCTGACCCATGACAATACCGTAAGCCGCCATAATGTTAGAATTTTTCCGCGTCGATTCCAAATCCTTCTCCTTTAAGGTGGTAATAGTAATACCTGTAGCCATACCCATGGCATTATCCGAGCTAGCTTTTTTAGTGGACGGCACTTTTACTTCTATCGTGATGGTATTGGGAGAGAATGTTTCCAGCTGACTCATCACCATTTTATCTAAACCTCGCCCAGCCGCCATAATTGCGATTACCAAAGCAATACCAATGCTCACCCCGATAATCGTCAAAATCGCACGAGTTTTCTGCGCGCGTAGGGATTTATAGGCGAGTTGTAAAGGTATTAAGTTCATAGCCAATAGTTCACAGCCAATAGGTTGGCGACTATGAACTTTTGGCTATTGGCTAAGAACTACTCGTATCTTAGCGCCTCAATCGGATCAAGCTTGGCGGCGCGTTTGGCCGGGGAAATTCCAAAAATCAAACCTACACCGACCGACACTAACACCCCCATCACAATTGAAGAAAATGAAACAGAAAAATCCCAGCTATAACCCATGCCCTGCGCCACTTTGGCCACGGTGTAAGAAATTAAAATGCCCAAAATAATTCCAATCACCCCACCGATAGAGGTAATCATGATTGACTCTACCAAAAATTGCGAAGTAATATTTTTATTCTTCGCCCCCACTGCTTTGCGTAATCCTATTTCACGCGTGCGTTCCTGCACAGCCGCAAGCATAATATTCATAATGCCAATTCCGCCCACAATAAGAGCGATCGCCGCTACCGCCGCCAGAAACATCTTGAGGGCATTGGTTATAGAAGTTATGGCATCCAAACTCTGTGCCATTGAACGCACCGAAAAATCATCATCTTTGGCATTTTCAATCTTATGTCTTTCGCGTAAAATAACCTTGGCATCTTCCATGGCCGAATTAACATTGTCGCCAGTGTCAACTTTAAGCCGCGCAAAACTAATATGGTTTATTCCAAGTAATAACTTTTGTGCCGTATTAAGTGGCACAAAAATTTGGTCATCCTGATTTTGCATACCACTACTACCACGCGCCTTCATCACTCCGACAATATTAAAAACGGTTTTTTTAATTTTAATATCCTGTCCCAGGGGATTCTGATCGCTAAATAAGTTTTTAGCTACCGTACTACCAATTACCGCTACTCGCGCTACACTCCTATCCTCATCCTCGGTAAAAAATCTTCCTACTCCAATAGACGCGTCTTCCACATCCGGATATTGACCGGATACACCAGTAAAATTGGTATCGGTTTTTTGATCGCCCCAGGTGATGGTATCAGTCCCTTTTACATAACCGGTCGCCGCCAAAATATGCGGGTTATTTTTTGTCACCGCCACTATATCGCTTTCTTTAAGAGTGGTAATTACAATCCCCATAACCGAAGCTGGGGGGCCTTTTTCATCCGAAGCACCGGGTAAAATACCAATAAGATTGGAACCCATGCTTTTCACTTGATTAATAATCAAACTCTGCGCCCCTGCTCCCACTGACATCACAATAATCACAGCCATTACGCCAATAATAATTCCGAGCATCGTTAAAAATGATCGAACCTTATTGCGCCCGATTACATGCCAGACACTGTGAATTTCTTGAAGTAAGTTCATGAAAACATTAAAACATCAAAACATTAAAACAATTTCTATTTGTTTTAATATTCTTGTGTTCTCGTGCTTTAACGATTATTTCACCAGCTCACTCGCTCCTTTTGCGATTTGTCGATTAATCACCTGCTCATCACTTTCAATCACACCATCACGAATACGTAATATTCTTTTGGCATGCTCGGCGGTATAGCGTTCGTGAGTAACCAAAATTATCGTGTGTCCACTTTCATTCAAATCTTGCAAAATTTTCATCACCGCGAGACCGGATTTGGAATCCAAATTGCCAGTCGGCTCATCGGCAAAAATTACTTTGGGATCGTTCACTAATGCCCGGGCGATCGCCACGCGCTGTTTTTCACCACCCGAAAGCTGACTAGTGTAATAATTCAACCGATGCTCAAGTCCAACAGAAATTAATGCTCGTTTCGCTTTAAAATTACGCGCAGTTTCACTGTCACCTGTATAGACTAAAGGTAAAGCCACGTTTTCCATCACCGTGGTCCGTGGCAAAAGATTAAACGCTTGAAACACAAACCCGACTGCCTTGCTACGCATCTCCGCTAGCTCATCATCAGTGAGTTCGTTTACTTTCTTATCATCAAATAAATACTCGCCACAACTAGGCTTATCCATAAAACTCAAAATATGCATGAGAGTTGACTTACCTGAACCAGATGGCCCCATAATCGCCACAAATTCACCCTTTTCAATCTTAAAATTCAAATCATGAAGCACGGGTGTTTCCACCTCTCCGCTCACATAGGTTTTACAGAGATCTTTAATACTAATTAACATATTTGGTAAATTGCTAAATTTCTATTTTAAACAATTTAATAATTTATTTTATTTAGTCCCCACAATCACTATGTCCCCTTCACTTAACCCTTCCAAAATTTCCACCTTACCGTCGTCAGCTTTGAGGCCAATCTGCACCGGCATATCTTTGGCTTCTTTGCCAATCAAAATTTTTACATACTTACCGTCGTTAGTGCGGACGGCGCGGGAGGGAACATACAATACTCCTTCGCGTTTTTCCGTCGCGATTGTCACATTAGTGGTCATCCCAGTCTTGATTGGTTTATCGGTTTCGTCCAAAGATACTTTAATTTTATAATATACCACATCTTGAATTTCGGTGGAGGCTGGCTCAATGGAAATTACTTTACCGCCAAATTTTACATCGTCCCCAAAAGCATCCAAAGTAATAGCCACCGCATCACTCAAATTTAATTTAGACACATCCGTCTCTGGAATGTCTACCTCCACTTCAAAATGTGGAGTAATCATTTCAATGGCAATATCGTTGGCCGAAAGTAATTCACCAACTTTCTTATTTACTTTGGCTATCACGCCATCAATCGGAGCACGCAAAACCGCCTTACCATAATTAGCTTGAGCTTGCGCCAAAGCCGCCCGCAAAGGAGCTAGATCCACTTCACGCATAGGCTCAGTTTTATTGTTGTAATTAGCCACAGCTTGATCGTATACCGCCTGTTTAATGGCAATTACACTACTAGCGGTTGCTTTAATATTTTCCAAATCACGCACCGCTTTATCATAAGCAATCTGATAAGTAGTATAACTATTTTTAGCATCCGTTAAATCCTGCTTCTTGCCAATCAAAGTAGTATACTGGGTAGAAATAGCCGCCCGACTGGCTTCGATAACGGTTTTTTTAGCATCCAATGCTGTCTGAGTCAATGATCCTACCGGGGGTGTAGCGGCGAGCACATCAGAAACCTTAAATAACAAAGCGCTCATTTGTTCTAAGCTGGAAATAGTTAAATCAATAGCTAAATCCACTGAGGCGTGATTACTGCTGGCAGTCAAAATTATCACTGCACTACGCGCTTCGGTACGAGCGTTCTTAGCTACCGAATATTGAGTACGCGCGCTATTCAAATAATTACTATTTAAGATGGATAAATAACCTTCAAAATCATCATTACCCAAAATATTGTCAACTCCCAAAATATTATCCGCTTGAGTAAGTCCATCATCGAGCTTGGATAAAGTGGACTGCAAGGCAGCAACAATATTCTCATAGGCCTGACTTACAATTTGACTATTTTCTCCACCTTCCGCTAATTTTAAATTATTTTTAGCTGTTTCTACCGCGGATTCATATGAAGTGATGGAGTTGGCAGTGTCAGCCTTGGTTTTATTCAAATCAGCCAATGCCTGTTCGGCCAATGCTTTATAATAAGCCCTTTCTTGATCATTAGCGCCGGCAATTTTTTGATTCAAATTAGCTTGAGCTTGTGCCACGGCAGCAGCAAGTTCGCTGGCACGCAAAGATGCTAAAAGCTGACCAATTTTAACAGCCTCACCTTCTTTTACTTTCACTTCACCCAAAGTACCGGCAGTCTCAAACCGTAAGGATAGGTCATTAGAAGATTGAATTTTGCCGGTAGCCTCCACTGTTTGTGCGATATCTCCACGCGCTACAGTAAAGGTGTCGTAGTTGGGAGGAGTATTAGCTTTTTTATATTGACCATAACCAACCCAAACCGCGATCAAAACCACTATAGTAATAATCCAAAACTTTTTAGTTTTATAAAACAACATATAAATTTAATTTATAAGTAATATTAATAATGTTTATTTCTTAAGAGCCTTGGTAATTGACGCCATCATAATCGACATCATTTTATCAGGTACTAAAACCAAAAAACCGTCATGCTCAAAAATGACAAAACGATCACCGGTTTTTATTTTTAAACTAGTACGCGCTTCTTTGGGTACAACTATTTGCCCGCGCTCGCCCATGGTAGCCGACCCACATACGGCGCTAAATAGATGGCTGGATTTATGACAATTTTTCATAGTAAGTATGATAAATATGAATTATCATACTTATCATACCATAATCAATCTATTTTTATAAGCCGCTTATCCACAGGATCATCCGACCTTGGAAATAGAAGATTTTTAAATACGTTCCCGCTCGCTCGCCTTAGCCAAATATTCGTCCTTAATTTTTTCAAAATACCCTTTGGCCGCTTCAAATTCATTAGGAATAACCCCTTCCAAAATCGCCTCTTCAATCGCCTCTTTGATAGCGCCCACCGTTGGCCCGGGCTTGAGTCCGGATGCCGCCATTATATCTTCTCCGCGAAATGGTGACTGAAAGGCGCGTAATTTATCTTTTTCGATCACTTCGTCGATGCGACTGCGTAATTTTTTGTAATTATTTTGTCGTTTTTCCAATTTATTTGGATTGCCAGTGGTAATATCCGATACACCCAAAATCAACAGGTCTTCGAGTTCGTCGCCTAAATTTACGATGAGTCTCCGCACGGCGCTATCGGTAATGCCTTCGTCCATAAGAGCAATCGGCTGCTGATGATAACGCACTAACTTGGATAAATATTTATAATCGTCTTTGGAAAATTTAAGCCGCCGACAAATATCACCAACTAATTTTTTACCTAAATGTTCATGCGCGTGAAAAGTCCAGCCAATTTTGGGAAAAAACTTTTTTGTTTGTGGTTTGCCAATATCGTGCAAAAGTCCGGCCAAGCGCAAAATCGACTTGGCGCTGCGCAGGGCAATGTTATCCACCACTTTAAAAGTGTGAATCAAATTATTTTTATGTTGATGTCCCCAAATTTCTTCCACCCCATCAAGCGCCGACACTTCGGGTAATATCAAATCCATGAGATGCGTCTGAAACATCAACACTAATCCGGTCGCCGGCAAGTTGGTTGCCATTAATTTCATTAATTCTTCCTGAACGCGTTCGGCCGAAACGATTTTGATGCGTTCACGATTGCGATAAATGGCCTCCAAAGTCTTGGGTTCGATCGAAAAATTTAATTGCGCCGCGAACCGAATGGCGCGCAACATACGCAAGGGGTCATCCGAAAATGTAACGTCGGGATCAAGCGGGGTGCGCAAAATTTTATCTTGCAAATCCTGCTGACCGTTGAATTCATCAATAATAAATTTCTTCCAAGTTTTCTTGCTTACCGCTTCGACCGGTAGCGCCATGGCATTCACTGTAAAATCTCGACGACTTAAATCATCTTTTAATGTTGCCGCCCTCACCTTGGGCTTGCGCGATTTTTCATGATAACTCTCGGACCGCGCCCCCGCGAATTCCAAAACAACATGGTCATCGTCGCCATCTTTATTCCTTACTCCTTTGTCCTTATTCTTTATCACATACCGCGCCGTGTCAAAATCCGAAAATTCAACCAAAGAACCCACTTCTTTTAATTTTTTGTCCAGCGCCTGGGCAAACGCCAATCCACTACCCTCCACAACAAAATCAATATCCTTATTCTGTTCCATGCCCAAAAGCATATCACGCACAAAGCCACCCACGGCATAAACCGGAGTTTTTTCTTTTTTGGCCAAAACCGCAATATCTTTGAAAATCTTAGCTAATTTTACTGCCATATTGGCTCTATTCTACAGTATTTAGAGCTAATTGTCCACACGCCGCCGCGATGTCTTGGCCCTGGGAGCGGCGAATGGTGGTGGTAAACCCACATTTCATTAGGCGCTTATGCCAGTGGTCGATGGTGGTTTCGCCCACAATGTCATTCCCGCGCAAGCGGGAATCTGCCATGTCGTTGCGCGGATCCCCGCTTTCGCGGGGATGACAAGTCGCCGGAGTGTTGAGTGGTATCAAATTTATCCTCACCTTGCCCAACTTACTCGCGAGCTTGATGAGAGCTTTCAAATGTTTCTCGCTATCATTTTCGCCCGGCACAATCGTATACTCCATTCCAATAAACTGCGTGCGACTGCTAAACCGCTCGTGATATTTTTTACTCCACTCAATCAAAAATTTAAGAAAATCCTTTTGATGCGATGGAATTAATTTTTTGCGTTCTTCTTCAATTGGATTATGAAGCGAAAGCGCAAACCGCACCGGCGGCCAATCTTTATCCACTACCATTTTTTCCATAACCGTTGGCACACCCACAGTGGACACGGTAATCTGGCGCGGGCCCATTTCGGTGTATTTTAAAATTATATTCAATGCCGCTTTGACATTTTCATAATTTAAAAGTGGCTCACCCTGACCCATCAGAACGATGTTGGAAATTCGCTTGTCATTCTGAGCGGAGCGAGCGAAAGCGAGCGCAGTCGAAGAATCTAAATTGCGTTGCTTATCAGATCCTTCGACTCCATTCGCCTTCGGCTCATTTCGCTCAGGATGACAGTTTGACAAATATTGTTGCCAAAACCTCACCTGGTCCACAATTTCTTGCATCGTCAAATTACGTTTGAACCCCATCTTGCCGGTAGCGCAAAACGTGCAACCCATCGGACAACCAACTTGGGTAGAAATACAAATGGTATAGCGTTCGTCTGCTTCTCTGGTTAACTTTTTATTTTCACGCCCCATTAGCACTGTTTCAATACAAGCGCCATCACTCAATTCCAACAACACCTTTTTTGTCCCGTCAATCTTACTTATCTGCATAGTTTTTTCTTTCGCTACCATCCACGGCTCGCCTTTTAATTTTTCCCGCAAATCTTTGGGCAAAGTGGTAATTTCAAAATACGAAGAAACGCCCGGAGTAAACCAAGCGCGATAAATTTGATCAAGCCGATATTTGGGTTGATTGTCTAAAAGCTGAGATAACATAATTATTTTTTCTTCGCTACCACTAAACTCACTGTGGCCATTACAAAAATCGGAATCAACACTAGCTCCAAATATACATAGGAAGGTATGGCAACAAAATGGAACACACTGCGAATCGGGGCAACTACCAAGGCCAGAACCAAGAGCACTGCCAGAAGCCCGACAATATACAACATCAAACGATTACTTTTTATTTGCGACCATTCACGACTAAAAAATGTAAGGAGTATTTGCGACCACACCAGTGCCGCAAACGCCACTGTGCGCCCAAGATCTAAGTTGCTAACACGCCAGCCAAAATAATAATAAAACCCTAAGCTCACTGCCAGTATCCCCGCTCCTTGCCAAAGTATCTGCCACCACAAACGCGGATTGACAATCGGCTCGCTTACCGGACGCGGCGGTTCACTCATTAAATTGTGACGCGCTTTTTCCTTTTCAAAACCCAACACCGATACCGGATCACAAATAAGTTCCAGAAAAATAATGTGAATCGGCATAAATATTAATGGCTGTCCCAGAAATAACGGTACCACCGCAAGTCCAATAATCGGCAAATGAAACGAAAATAAAAACATAAAAGCATGGCGCAAATTGTCATAAATTCTACGACCTTCTTTTACTGCCGAAACAATAGTGGTTAAATTATCATCCAAAAGCACGATGCCCGACGCCGATCGGGCCACTTCGGTACCACGTTGACCCATGGCTACGCCAATGTCTGCTTTTTTCAACGCCGGCGCATCGTTCACTCCGTCACCAGTCATCGCCACCACCTCGCCATTCTTTTGTAACGCTTCCACAATACGATACTTATGTTCCGGACGCACGCGCGCAAAAATACTATGATCTTTTACCAAAGCACGCAAATCGCCCTCGCTCATATTCTCAATTTTAGCGCCACTGATGATTTCTTCGTTATGTTTTAAACCAATATGTTCGGCAATACTGTGAGCCGTCAATTTATTGTCGCCGGTAATCATAATAATGCGAATACCGGCATTCTGACAAATATCAATAGCTTCTTTTACACCGGCACGCGCCGGATCACTCATCACTAAAAATCCTACAAAATCCAAGCCGGTTAATTCCAATTGTTTTTTAGGTTCACATTTTTTTCTAGCCACACCAATTACTCGCAGGCCTTCGCTGGCTACCTGTTCATTTACGGTCGTCAAATGCCTTTTCTCTTTTTCTGATAATCCGCAACTACCTATTACCGATTCGGGCGCGCCGGCAGTATATTGAAAACAACTACCATTCTGATCTTGCCACACATGGTGTACCATTTTGGTTTCGGCGTTAAAAGAAAAATCTGCAATGAGCGAATGGGTATTAAAAAAATTATTAAGATCCACTCCTTGTTGTTTGGCAAAATTATGCATTTCAATTTCGATTGGATCAATCGGCACGCGCTCCAAAGATAAAAGCGATGCCGTGATTAAAGATAGCAAATCTTGGCGAGTTTTCTTTCCATCCAAATTAATAAATTTATCATTAAAAAAAACTTTAACCAGAGACATGCGTCCCTCGGTTAAAGTGCCAGTTTTATCAGTAGCAATTACCGTGGCGCTGCCCAGTGTCTCCACCATCTCCATTTCGCGCACCAAAGCATTTTGTTTACTCATTCGCCATACACCCACAATTAAAAATACCGAAAATACCACCGGAAATTCTTCGGGGATTAAAGACATGGCCATAGTCAGACCACCTAGAACTCCTTCTTCCCAACCATGAAATATAGTTAAAATACCAGCCACCAATACCGCCGCTAGTCCTGCCCCGATAGCAATACCGCGCACTAAATGATGAATTTTCTTTTGTAAAGGAGTTTGCTTGGATTCAATATTGGCAAGCAAGCTTCCCAAATGACCATAGGCTGTCGCAATACCGGTTTTTTCTACAAGCAAATAACCTTCCCCTGAAGTAGCGAGCGTTCCCTGAAACAAATAATGCTCTTCGGCGCTTGAATTGGTAGAAACGACCTCGGCTTTGACTACCGAAACCGATTCCCCGGTAAGCATACTCTCATCTACCTGAAGACCCGGAGAATTTAACAGATATCCATCAGCTGGAACTTTATCGCCCGCCGTAAGATACACTAAATCGCCCGGCACCAAATAACGCACTTCCACTTCTTCTAATTTACCATCGCGATAAACTCGGCAATGATTGACAATTAATTTGTCCAAAGCAGTAATAGCGGTATCAGTGCGCTGCTCTTGTAAATACTCAAAAAATAAAATCGGGATAATGGAACACATCAAAATAATGGCGTCAACCTTTTCCCCAATAAAAAAATATATGATAGCAGCAATAAAAATAAGAGCTATCATAGGCTCAGAAACTATTCCCCACAATCGATGCAACCAAGTTTTTTTCTTAGAATGCGGACGCTCGTTGTAACCGTATTTCGCCAAAGCAGCCTGCGCCTGCACACTAGTAAAACCATGGTAAGTGGAACGGATAGGCAAAACACTATCTAAAATATTGTTCTGGTTCATAAACCTAATACCTAAAAGCTAAAAGCCAATTTATACCTTTTTCTGTCTCCCTGCCCTCTTCTCGGCTGTGGCTTCATCTATCCACCCTTCTTTAAATAATTCCTTAACTGAATTTTCCATAGTAATCATTCCTTCTTTAGCCCCCGTTTGAATCACTGTTTTGAGTTGATCAATTTTATTTTCTCGAATCAAATTGGCGGTCGCCGGAGTATTTACCAAAATCTCGCGCGCTGGCACTCGCCCGCCATCTTTAGATGGAAGTAATTGTTGTGCCACCACCATACGTAAAACCGAAGCTAGCTGAATCAAAATTTGTTTTTGCTTTGTTCCGTCAAACACATCCACAATACGCTCCACAGCTTCAGCCGCGCTCGGCGTATGCAAGGTAGACAAAACCAAGTGACCAGTTTCGGCAGCGGTAAGCGCAGTGGCAATCGTTTCGGAATCACGCATTTCACCTACATAAATAATATTTGGATCTTGACGTAGCACGTATTTAAGCGCCTGAGCGAATGACTTGGTATCAATTCCGACTTCACGCTGTTCAATTAGGCTTTTCTTGTCCTCAAACATAAATTCAATTGGATCTTCAATAGTTACAATATGCGCTTTGCGACTTTTGTTAATCTCTTCAATAATCGAAGCGATCGTTGTGGACTTACCAGAACCAGTCGGACCAGTTACTAATATCAAACCATCTAAAAAATTCGGAATTTCCAAAAGCGGGGCTTCAAAATGCAAATCTTTAGGATTAGGAATCTCGGCTGGAATCAAACGCGCTGCCAGACCAATCTTTTCAGCCTGCTGATGCAAATTCACACGAAAGCGCGCCCCATCAATTTCATAGCCAAAATCAAACTCTAAGCTCTCACGATATTTGGCCAGCTGTTCTTTATTTAATAATTCCATGATGGCTATCTCTAGATCTTTATTGTCCAATTTTTTTTCTGCCAATTCTTTAAGTTCTCCTTCGATCCTAAGCATCGGCAACTCCCCGCCCACTAAATGCAAATCCGACGCCTCGGCCTTAATGGCCTCTTTAAAATAATTTTGGATGTTTAACATAAATTATACATTAAAATATAAAAACACCAGAATATCAAAACAGCCGACTAACTCTTCGATTAATAACTATATTGCTTGAATGAACTAAAATCCTTTATGTTCCAAAAGTACTGTAAAAGTACGAAAAATAATTTTAATGTCTTGCCACAAAATTTGCCACGAATTATGTGTGCGACAAAAATTAATATACTGCTCGTCCAAATTCCAAGGGTCTTTCACTTCGTTAAAATGTCCTTTATAAGATTGAAACAAACCGGTTAATCCTCCGCGCATCGCTTTTTTAACAAAAATTCCTTCGGCTAGTTGTATTTTATAATCTTTTTGGTTAGGCGGCCGCGGTCCTACAATACTCATTTCGCCCTTAAGCACATTCCAAAGCTGGGGCAATTCGTCCAAATAAACTTTTTTAAACAATCGTCCGACCCGGGTCAAATTTTGCGGTTTAGATTCTATCCGAGCTGTTTTAATAAACCCTTCCTGTTTCATTTCATCTTCGTAAACTTTGGGCCAACAAGTGCGAATTTTACAAAATTTAAAAGCTTTGCCACCTGACACCCGCTCTTCACAATAAAACCACTGGCCACGCGCTTGGGAATTGAAAACGCGCTCCATGGTAAGTAATAAGAAAAAAACAATAACAACGGAGATAATAATACTAAACTAGCTAGTGCCACCACAATATCTAAAATACGCTTGGACAACGGGATGGGAACAAAATCATTAACAGTCAACATAATGATAATATTCTATCATATTACACCTAAAACTCCAATAGATAAGACGATTTGCCCCTAACCGCAAAAAGTGCTAAAATCTATTCAACTATGACTACCAATTTTCGTAAGCTAAAATCCCAAGAAGAAATTTTCAACAAATTTATCCGTCGCTTATCACCTCAGGCACAAACAACTCTAAAAGCGGCCTTTAAATTATCCAAACACGCCCACACTGGTCAAAAACGCGACGAGGGTGACCCATATTTTATCCACCCCCTACGCGTGGCAAATTTTTTAATCAAAGATTTGAAAGTATTCAATCCTGATATTATTTCTTCAGCTCTGCTTCACGATGTGGTGGAAGATACCGACGTGCCGTTGTCAATTATAAAAAAACAATTTGGAACGCGCATTGGCAACTTAGTAAAAAACCTCACCCGACCCCGACCCAAACACGAAACCGAAGATCATAAAAGAAAAGGTAAACTAAAAAAATATTACGCACTTTTAAAAGCCGACGAAGATACCCGACTCATTAAATGTGCCGACATGCTCGATAATTTACGCTCCATGCATTTTGTCCCCAAACACCACCCCACTCGCCGCAAATTTCCGCGCTGGCTTGAAGAAGTTAAAAAATATAATTTGCCTTTAGCACGCATCACCAACAAAACCGTTGTTATTAAAATGCAAAAAACTTTTAACCAAACCAAAAAATACTTATCAACAAAGACTACTCACACTTGATTTTTTCTATAAACATGATATAATCCTAAAAGTTTAACGGGGTGTGGCCCAATTGGCTAAGGCGCGTGATTCGGGTTCACGAGATTCCGGGTTCAAGTCCCGGCACCCCGACTAAACTAAAACAACGCTTGTTAATCAGCGTTGTTTTGTATATAATACCAACACTAAACTAAAACATGAATAAAAAAATCATCATTCTTCACGACTATTTTCTCTACAAAGGCGGCGGCGAGCGGCTGGTAATTAGCATGGCCAAAAACCTTGGCGCCGATATTGCCACGGCCTTTATTGCGAAAGACGCCTTTGATCCACGCGGACAAATTCCAGGCCGAGTGTTTGAATTATATCGCGAAAAAACATGGTCGCGCATGCCGGGCTTTCGCTATCTACAGACACAACTATCTTTTTTATTCAAAACCAAATTCCTAAAAAATTACGACACTGTCATCTACAGCGGCGATTGCCTAATCGCGGCTCTGCGCGCCACCAACGCAAAAAATATTGCCTACATGCACACTCCCCCGCGCCATTTGTTTGATTGCTACCAAGAAAAATTAAGCGCTTACAGTTGGTGGAAAAAAATATTATTTATCCCCTTTGCCGCCTTCAACCGCTGGCGTTTTCGCGCACTGTCACGCAAAATGGATAAAATCATTACCAATTCCCAAAATACCCAAGCGCGCATCAAAAAATATTTAGGGCTTGATTCAACGGTGGTCTACCCCCCTTGCACCACTTTGCCCTTTAAAAATCTGGGTCAAGGAGATTACTTTTTTTCCTGGGCACGGCTTTATTCCATCAAACGCATTGATTTAATCGTGCGGGCTTTCACTCAAATGCCCGATAAGAAATTAATCTTGGCCTCGGGCGGACCGGAATTAGAAAATATTAAAAAATTGGCCCAGGGACACGACAATATTACAATCGTCGGCTGGATTAACGACGACCAGCTTTTGGATTATTTGGGGCATTGTCTCGCCACTGTTTATATTCCGGTGCGCGAGGATTTCGGCATGAGCCCAGTAGAAAGTATGGCGGGCGGCAAACCGGTAATCGCCAGCGCCGAGGGCGGGCTACTGGAAATTATTGAGCATCAAAAAAACGGCCTGATGATTCCGGCCGATCCTCTAATTGACGACTTGATTAAGGCGGTGAAAAAAATGACACCTGAAAAAGCCAGATCAATGGAACAAAACTGTTACGCTACCGCGCGTCAGTTTACCGAAGCGCAATTTGCGGATAAAATACGGCAGGCAATCATTACCGCCTAAAATTAATCTTAAATCTCACTATAACTCTTTACCAAGCGCTTTAATTTGCGCTTCTTTTTGACGTTTAATCCTAGTGGGAGAGTGATTGATTTTGTAAGCATCTTCATGTTTGCCCCATAGTTTTTCTACCCAATCTTGGTGTGTTAAATACCAATTAATTGTCTCCGACATCCCCACTTCAAACTGCGCGCGGTCGTACTCCGGTTTCCAACCCAATGACGTAATTTTTTGAGCGTCAATAGCATAACGCAAGTCATTGCCAGGACGATCTTCCACAAATTCAATCATATCGGCGGGCTTATTCATAAGCGACAATATCATCTGGGCGATTTCCATATTATTGCGTTCGTTATCCACGCCCACATTATAGACTTCGCCCGCCACACCATTACGCAACATCAAATCCAAAGCACTACAATGATCGCGCACATAAATCCAATCGCGCACATTTTTGCCATTGCCGTGCAAAAGAATCGACTTGTCTTTGAGCAAACGAAAGATTGAAGATGGAATCAATTTTTCCGGATATTGAAACGGCCCGTAGTTGTTGGAACAATGTGTCACCACTACCGGAATTTTGTGAGTGACAAAATACGCATGACATAACATATCACCGCCCGCTTTGGCGGCGGCATAGGGCATATTGGGGCAAATGGGCGTGCTTTCGGTAAATCGACCGGGATCGTCAAACGCCAATGATCCATATACTTCGTCGGTGGAAACATTCACAAATTTTTCTATGCCAAAATTTCGACAAATATTGAGAAGCATCAAAACCCCAAAAGTATTGGTCATGACAAATTCGGAGCAATCGCCAAAAATCGAACGGTCCACATGAGTCTCGGCCGCGAAATTGATAATATGGTCAATTTTATATTTGGCCACCACTTCGGATAGAAGCTGATAATCGCAAATATCACCTTTGATAAAAGTATAACGGGTGGAATACTGTAAATTTTCTTTGATATCGCGCAAATTATCTTCATTACCGGCGTAGGTCAACTTATCAAAATTCACCACCTCGTCATAAGAGTTGGTCTTTAATACATAATGAATGTAATTGGAACCGATAAATCCGGCGCCGCCGCAAACTAATATTTTCATAAACAGATAATTTTTACCACCACAGAAGCATTCTAACTAAAAAATAATAAACTGTAAATATTACATTGGCAACTAACACTATTAAGCGAGACGCGACCAATCCCCCGCTGGATATTATCATGGCGGTATGACACATAAACTCACGATCGCTAACTTGCCGCACAGCTTGAATATTATGACGGTGAGCCAACCAGATCTTCCAATTGGCACGCGTAAACCAGTATGTCCAAGCCGCAAGGTATTCTTTTAGCCACCCATTCCGCCAAGATAAAAACAACAAGCCCAAATCGTATACCAACTCCAACGGTAAAAGCAAAATCAATGTCGGCCATTTGTAAAAAACAATATTCAAAGCGTAGCGATTTCTTTCCAACCAATAATACTTGGTAACGCTTTTTAAAAATTCATATTCATGATAAAAAATCGCCTCGCTACTTAAAATAATTTTATATCCAAACATTCGTAGGCGCAACGAATATTCGGTGTCCTCATGATACATGAAAAAATCTTCATTCCAATAACCATGTTTTTTCAAAAGATCACAGCGCATGAGCGCGGCCGCCCCCGAAGCGTAGCCAATTTCTTCGGTCGGTAAAAATTCATGCTGAGCCAATGGCTCTCTAAAAAATCTACAAAATCCCACTCCCAAATAATGCCAACTATTACCAGCACTATTAATCAAATTTGTTTCTGGATACAAAAGCGTTAACGCCTGCACTTCGCCAATTTTGTCATCATTTTGCATCACGCTCGCCAGCTTCTCTATAGCCTGCGGATGCAAATAACCGTCGGCATTATGTAAAAAAGCGTAATCAAATTCATGCTCCACCGCCCAACGCATGCCCGCGTTGTTAGCGCCAGAAAAACCCAAATTTTTTTCTTGCTCCAACACGGTAGCGGGTGGCAAATTTCCCGTGGCAACCAAACGCTCGCGGATAAACGGCACCGCCGAAGGTATGCCTTCTTTGGGATTATAAACCACGAGCAAATGTAAATTATCCCTACTGTAAGTTTGCGCGATGATACCAACCAAAGCACGGTCCAAATAACGCTGAGGCTCGTCACCCCAAAGCAAATAAATTATGGCGATTTTTTTCATGCTAACGATAATATTTATGATTACCTCTCCATTTCCAGAAATATTTCAGCCAGCTAATTAAATGGTGACGTGCATAACGATTCTTGATAAGGGCGCTTATCACCCCATGAACCCTAGCCGAAGCCCGCCCGTGCGTATGTTTTAAGTAAACATCGCTTACATAATATACCGCCCAACCTTTTTCCCACATCCGTCGACACCAATCGCTATCTTCGGCATACATAAAAAACCAATCATCAAAACCGCCTACTTCATCTACTGCTTGGCCGCGCGCCATCATCGCCGAACCCATCACCCAATCCACTGGCATAGTTTCTTTATGATCAAAATCTTTCATTAAAAATCGATCGCTCATTTCTTTGCCGCGCCCACGACGACCCCACTGAGTGCGCGAAAATATTGGCTGCCAAAAAGAGGGAAAACGATAGCAAGAATACTGCAAATTACCGTCAGGGTAAATAATTTTAGGGCCGACCATCCCAATCTTGGGGTGAGCCTCCATAAAATCATATAATTTCCGCAAAAAATTTTGACCAATCGGAAATTCAGTATCGGGATTTAGCACAAAATAATATTTCGCCTTCACTTCGGTGAAAGTTCGATTATGAGATCGGCCAAATCCAAAATTTTCTTCTTGTTTAATTATTTTTAAATTAGAAAAAGCCCTAGCCAACGATTCCACTTCATCGTTAGACGCATTATCCACAATCACAAAACCCAAATTCAAACCGTTATTTTGAGAATCGGCCAGCAAAGTTCGAATCGCATTTTCAATTTCTTTCTTTTCTCCGGTATTAACCAAAGAAACACAAACATCCAACATATCTTTACTTTAAAAACCAACGCCTAATCCCCTTCCAATACATTCGCCGCGAAGCCAAAATACTCCGGCGCGCGCTTCTTAAATCAGACCAATGCGTGATAATCTCTAGCCAACCCCACAATACAACGCGAGGGTTAGTTAAAAGCAAATAACCACACTTTTTTAGCTCGTACCAAAATATCAACGGCCAATCCCAAAAAATATTTTGCCAATACTCATTTTTAAAAAGCGTGCGCAAATGATTTTTATAAGAATGATAACGCACAAAATCGGATTGTTTAACTTTGTTTTTTAAAGCCGCCCAATCGCCCATTTCTTTGGGTCCGGCGCCGGTGCGATTATGATAAGCCACGGCGTCCAAAATCACATATGACATATAACCGGCATTACGCAAGCGATATGCCAAATCCAAATCTTCTTTATAAGAATGGTAGGTCGGATCAAACAAATTATCACCCGACAATAAAATTTTATCGGTAATGGTCTTGCGATACATGGGTAAAGCGCCGGATACACCAAACACTTCACAGACGCGCTTATCGTATAATTCGCGCACATTGGAATTGACGCTGTCTTTGGTCCATTCTTCGCGCGTCAACCATTCCACTGCGCGGCGATTACGAAATAATCGAATTCCAATAGCGTCAATTTGGGAAGTAAATCCAATTTGAGTCACTTTGGCCATCTCCGAACCGGCTTGAATAGCGGTCGCGACTTTTCCAAAATCCCAGCGCATCAAACGCGGAGCTACGGCGGCAGTATCAATATGTTTGTCCAAAAAATTTATCATTTTTTCCAAAACATCCGGCATTAAATACATGTCCGCGTTTTGTAATAAAAATAAAGGAGTCTTCGTCTGTAAATATGCCTGATTATGCCCCAAAGAAAAACCGACATTTTCTTTATTTTGAATAATACGATACTCAAAACCACTGCCGGCCAGTTCACGCTTGATAATCTCTACCGAATTGTCAACCGAAGCATTATCCACCACGATCATTTCCCAATCCTTAAAAGTTTGATTCTTAAGCGACGACAACAAAAATGGCAGATACTGACTGCTGTTATTTATAACTAAATTAATTGATAATTTTGCCATATTATTTGAAAAAAAACTCGCTAATATCGGTCAAAAGCACGCCTACCGGCCGAAACAAACTAATCCACATCCACTTATACCATGGCTCCCATTTCTTAAAATACTTTACCATACTAGCAGTAAACCAGCGCTGTTTCAAGCCCGAGGGGAGACGCTTAAAATTTTGTCCAACATAATCTACGCAACTCGCTGTCGGAGTATACCAAACTTCGTAACCATGCCGATACGCCTCACGGCACAGATCCACATCTTCAAACCAAATAAAATACCTAGGGTCAAATCCAAAACCCAATTTTTGTATAAGTTCCTGGCGCACCAACATAAATGACCCTCTTACCGAGTCCACTTTTTGCTCGCACTGAGGATCGAAATCCACAAATAAATAACGCTTAATCAATCCTGGAAAAAAATGCGGTAATTTTAATAAAATAATAATTTGATCAATAATTCCCGGCCAATGCCGCGGACTAGCAGATGCCTTAAAATTATTCTGCTCATCAGTTAGCTTACAACTTAAAATACCTACCTGTGACCGAACACGTAACCAATCAATTAAAATTTTTAACGAATCCGGACGTAAACGCATGTCTGGATTCAAAAACAAAACAAAATCCCCCTGCGCCAACTGAACGGCGCTATTATTGGCCGCGGCAAAACCAATATTTTTACCATTTTCCACCATTTTTACTGCTGGAAAAAGCATCTTAATCTCCGCTACTGACCCGTCAACAGAACCATTATCGGAAATTATTTGTTCGTAATTTAAACCAGTACAGCCATTTTCCATGGTAGCTAATTGACCCAAAATTTGTTCACGATCATTGGTGTTAACTGTAATGACACTCAAATCCATAATTTTATCCTTTTAGCTGCTCTTTAAAATAATCCACGTATGGAATAGTGGTAGGGTCAATTCCTTCAAGCATAGCCGAATAAAAACTCAAATAACTGGAAAGCGTTAATAATTCACAGACTTGTGACAATTTACTTTGGCTCTCGCACTGATAAGAAAAAAATTTAATATCATTTTTCTTTAAAATTTCTTTGGTCACGACAAAACGTTTCTGAACACGCGTGTCATACAATTTGGATTCCAAAAACACAAAGGCTAAATCATTCTTATTACTCTTAGGATACATCATGCCTTCCAAAAGATGGTGATTGAGTTCGGGAATGGCAAAATATCCGGCGAATCGTTTGGCAGTCTCATTCATCTGATTGGCAGCTACGTGGGCGCTGTGTAATAAATGTTCCGAAGACACAAACCAAACAGTTTTGTCATATAAATCATTAGCTAATTTCTTGGCAAAATTAGCCTCTCCAATCACCGTGGTGCCAAATTCAAAACTAAATTTTTTAATAACTTCGACCGCTCTGCCCAGCTCCGGCTCGCTAATTTTGATCAAACCGGCTTTGGATAATAAAATCAAACTGCCAAAAACAGAATAGCCCAATCCCATCCGCGGCGAACGACAGGGATTGTTGTTGGTGGTATAAATAAAAGCCGGAAAGCTATTTTTCAACGCCCAATCAGTCAAGGCGCCACCGCTGGAAATAGTGACAATCTTTGCTTGCCGCTTTTTGGCTTCCTCTACAGCGCTTAACACTTCTTCGGTGTTGCCAGAATAACTGGAGGCAATTACCAGCGTATTTTTAGTAACTAAATCGCCTACATGATAATTATTAACTATTTCCAAAGGCACCGGTAATTCACGGTCAAACGCGGACTTAACCAACAACATGCCCAGGGTTGAACCACCCATACCCAACAAAACTACATTGCTAATTTTTTTATACCCCGCCGGCAATTTAAATTTCTCTCCCAGCCCCCACACTTCTTTTACCTGCTCACCCAAAAGTTGAATGCTTCCCAGCATGTTTTTGCTGTCTAATTTTTTGATTTGTTGGATGTCGTCTAAAATACTTGGCATAATTTTAATATGTCATTCCCGCGAAAGCGGGAATCTAAAGATTATCTTAAAGGGATTCTCCGCTTCACTCAGAATGACAACGCGTCGCATAATTTTTCATTGCCTCTTCCACTGCCTCCTCAACCGGACGCATCGCTATTCCCAACTTTGGCAGATTAACCGAAGTCATTACATTATTTGATCGCTTTTTGGCGGCGATGCCTAATTTCACCAAATCCTCTTCTTTTATCCATTCACACTGATGCTGGGAGTCAATATATTTTTCATAAAGCGCGATAATTTGTTTATGCGTGATTGATCCAGGATTGGTGCAATGAAAAATACCTTCGGCTTTTTTTTCTAATAACGCGCGGAATATCTTAATCATATCCGGCACGACGGTAACGCTATTTTCTACGTCTACCACCCGAGAAAATTTGGATAACTTATCTATCAGGTTGCCGGGGAATAATCGATCATCAATCGGCAATCGAATGCGCGCGACGGCGACATTGGACAACGTGGACAAAACTAAATCAGCCGCATATTTGGAACGCGTATAAACCGCCGTCGGATTGGCAAAATCATTTTCATCCCACGGACCGCCATGAGGCGAAGCACCATAAAAAATACAACCTGTACCCATGTGCAATAGGTACACTCCCCGTTTTTGACAAGCGCACGCGATGGTAATCGGCAGTACGGTGTTACCCTCAATAGTTTCCACCTGATGTGTTTCGCACCAATCGACATTGGGTTTGCCCACCACTCCGGCGGCATTCAACACCACATCGGGTCGATATTCATCCAAAAGGGCCAAAACATCCGCCTCAGTTTGAATCTTTTTATCCGCGATAACCGAATCCGGCCACTCCTCATGACATCTTCCGCCCAGCCAACCTTTGCCGATAATTAAAATTTTCATATTTTTATAAATTAATAATTTTGAATATTACCAACGTGTTCGCGATGTTAGTATTAAATCTTGACGCTCAAATTTTTATCTACCACCGTAGTCTTGATACCTAATTCAGCAATCAACCTCTTTTGCAAAGATTCAGACGCGGCCGGTTCGCCGTGATTGAGATAAACTTTTTTTGGCAAAGATTTTCCGCCGCCAATCCAATCCATCAATTTTTCTTGATCGCCATGGGCTGAAAATGCGCCTACTGCTCGCACGTGACACTTAACTTGCACTCTCTCCTTCATGACTTCTACCGGCGATTGTTTGTCTAAAATTTTTCGACCTAAAGTGCCATGGGCCTGGTAGCCAATAATAAGTAAAGTACTACTAACGTCGGATAAATATCGAATAGCGTGATGCAAAATTCGCCCACCATTCATCATGCCGGCGCCAGCAATAATTATTTTTGGTCCCACCACTTGATTAATTCTTTTGGATTCTTCTGAGCCCAAAGTAGTTGTTAAACCGGGAAAATGAAACAAGTCGTCACCGGATTTTAATAATTTTTCAGCCTCTTCATCGTAATAACGAGTATACTTACGATAAACGGCGGTAGCGTGGATAGCTAGAGGACTATCCAGAAAAATAGGCACCCGTGGCAATCTTTTTTGACGATCAATTAACTCGTTGAGGTCATACAATAATTCTTGGGTTCGTTCAAGCGAAAACGATGGAATCATCAAAGTACCACCGCGCTTCATGGCATCAATAATTTCATTCTCCAAAATTTGTCGACGTTCCAAATCGCTTTCGTGTAATCTGTCTCCGTAAGTGCTTTCACATACCAAGGCATCAACATCAGAAGGCAAATAATCCGTATCGCGTAAAATTGGAACATCCACATTGCCGATATCGCCAGAAAAAATAACCCTCTTCCCGACGGCATTAATTTCCACAAACGCCGACCCAAAAATATGTCCAGCGTCGTAAAATTTGATTTTAACTTTTGACCCACCACTTGATAATTCAAATTCCTCATGATATTCTATTGGTTTAAATGCCTGTATTACCCCGGCGATGTCGGCGGTATCATACAGAATCGGCGAACCGAATTTTCGATGATTATATTCCATGATTGAGAGCGCATCTTCCAAAATCAATTGGGTAAGTTCGATGGTAGCCGGCGTAGCATAAAAATAACCGGCAAATCCACCTTTTACCAATAAAGGCAACCGACCGGTGTGATCAAGGTGAGCGTGAGTAACAATCACCGCTGATAAGGCTTGAGTGTCAAAAGGCAAAGGATCACTATTCTTGCCTTCGTTAAAATCACTGCCCTGAAACATTCCACAGTCGATCAAAATTTTGAATTCATTGGTTTCAAGCAAACTACACGACCCGGTAACTTCCCGCGCCGCGCCGAAAAAGGTTATATTCATATAAAGTCATTATATCATAATTTATACTCTATACAAATCACCCTAAATCTGATATTATACAGACACTAATTAATAATTAACAAATCGACCAATTGACTTGTTAATTGCTAATTGTTAATTGCTAATTTTGTTATGCGCAAAACCATTGAAAATATCGAAATTGTTGAACCCCCAATTCAAGAACTTACCAAAAAACGCAATGGTTTTTTCCGCGCCTGCCTACTTAGTTTCTTTCTGATGATTTTAATTATCATCGGTATTATTGCCGGCTTAAGAATCTCAATGGGTCCCGGCCCCAAAAATATTCGCTCGTTACCCGTCAATTTTCCGGTTGACATTCCAATATACGATAAAGACAATATTGAAGGTATCACATTTATTTCCGGTAAATACAAAAGTCGTGGAATGGAAATCGCCGCTTTTTTTCCTAAATTAATTCTTACTCCCCTACTGATAAAATTGGATCCGGAACAAAACCAATCCACTTCTACCAACAAAAAATCATTTAGGGATTTTTGGAAAATACTCACCATGCCAGTCGGCGATAGCCGTGATACTGTCCAAATTGAATGGCGCGACGTTGATACTTCTCCCGGCTTCCTGATTTCTTATTATAAAAATGAACTAAAGAAAAAAGACTTTATTATTGATTCGGAAAGCGACGCTAAAAATTATAAACAAATTACTTTTTCTCGCCCCGATGAACTATCCGGCACCTTATATGTCGGCTGGCTACTGGATAATAAATACCGCGTTTCTTATATGGCGCTTACCTTAAATGTTAAAACCGACTATACCGCCACCACAACCAAATTATGATAAACCGGGTATTTAATTTTACTTCTAACTCCGTTACCGGAGCGGCGATTATCATATCGGCCGCTTCGTTGTTAAACAAATTTATCGGAATTGCGCGCGATCGTACTTTAGCACATGCTTTTGGCGCCGGACCAATCATGGACGCTTACTACGCCGCCTTTAAAATTCCAGATCTTATTTATAATTTGCTGGTAGTAGGCGCTCTTACCGCCGGATTTATTCCGATTTTTACTAAACTTTTTCAAAAAGACGGCAATAAACAACCCGCTTGGAATTTGGCTAATAACGTCTTAAATATTATCGGAACAAGCCTAATCTTATTATCTTTGATTGGAATAATTTTTGCAATACCACTTAGTAAAGTTATCGCGCTCGGCATGCCAACAGAAAATCAAAATTTGGTAGCAATGTTTATTCGAGTAATGTTTATCTCTCCGGTGCTACTAGGAATCTCGATGGTGGTAGGCGGCATACTACAATCTCTGCGAAAATTTGTACTTTATTCATTGGCACCGATATTTTACAATCTGGGTATTATAATCGGGGTATGGTTTTTGGTTCCGACCGTTGGGTTGATTGGTTTGCCGATAGGGGTGGCTTTGGGTGCTTTTATGCATTGCGCTTTACAAATTTATGGAGCATACAATGCCGGCTGGCGGTGGCACTGGCGATTTAATTTAAAAGATCGCGACACCCTCACTATCGGAAAATTAATGATCCCACGTACTATAGGATTAGCAATTTCCAATCTTAACAATATCATCACTACCATCCTAGCTTCAATTTTGCCAATTGGGGCAATTGCCACTTATAACTACGCTGATAACTTGCAATGGGTACCAATCGGCATCATTGGCATACCATTTGCGCTGGCGGTATTTCCGGTATTGTCAGAAAAAGCATCGGCCAATGATAACGCGGGATTTGTAAATAATTTAATGAATACGGTACGCCAGATTTTGTTTTTAATTATTCCGCTATCGGTAATCTTTATGCTTTTACGAGCACAAATTGTCCGCGTAATTTTGGGCTCTGGAAATTTTGATTGGACCGCCACTATCAATACCGCCGATGCGTTAGCTTTTTTTTCTCTCGGACTTTTTGCACAAGCACTTGTCCCTGTCCTCACACGTGCTTTTTACGCTTTAGAAAACACTAAAACGCCTTTTATTATTGGAATGATTTCTGTATTAGTAAATATTAGCGCCTCACTTTTATTAATGAATAAATTGGGCATTTCTGGGTTAGCGCTAGCGGCTTCGATTGGAGCAATTATCAATATGATTCTATTATTTATTACTTTACGCAACAAAACCAAGGGATTAGATGAATTACGCTTACTTAATTCATTATGGAAAATATCCCTAGCCGGGCTAATAATGGCAGTGGTGGTACAGGCGCTTAAGTATCCGTTGGCCGATTGGTTTAACTTAGATTATTTTTGGGGAATCTTTGGTCAAGGGGCAGTGGCTGGAACAACTGGACTGATTGTATATTTTTTGGTATGCTGGGGCCTGAAATCCGAAGAATTTTTGGCATTAAAAAATTCGTTTAAAAAACGCTGGCTGAAAACTGAGAACGTTCCAGTAGAAATAGAAACGGAGACCAGAAATTAAATTATTAAAATGAACGATCAAATTCGAAACTTCTGTATTATTGCGCATATTGATCACGGGAAAAGCACTCTCGCGGATCGCTTCTTGGAATTAACCAAAACTGTGAGTAAGCGTGATATGAAATCGCAAATTTTAGATAGCATGGACTTAGAACGCGAACGTGGGATTACTATAAAATTAACACCGGTAAGAATGAACTACTCCCTACTCTCTAAATCCTATACTCTCAACCTCATCGATACTCCTGGGCATGTAGATTTTAATTATGAAGTATCCCGTTCCTTGGCCGCTGTAGAGGGTGCAATTATTTTGGTTGACGCTACTCAAGGCGTGCAAGCCCAAACTATTGGTAACTTATATTTAGCTTTGGAACAGAATCTAAAAATTATCCCGGTGATAAATAAAATTGACCTACCTATTGCCAATGTAGAAAAAACTAAAGCAGAAATTATTCACCTTATCGGCTGTAAAGAAGAAGAAATAATTTTGTGTTCAGCTAAAACCGGACAGGGAGTAGAAGAAATATTACAAACAGTTATCAAGTGTGTTCCTCCACCCCAAGATAATTCTGTTAATCAGACCCGCGCGCTAATTTTTGACTCTCTTTATGATGAGTATCGCGGAGTGGTGGCAGCGGTAAGAATTGTGGACGGTGAAATTAAAAAAGGTGATAAAATTTATTTGATGTCCACTTTCGCTCCGGCCGAAGTATTGGAAATCGGTTATTATTCTCCCAAATTCTCTCCTCAGCCAAAACTTAGCAACGGTGAAATCGGCTACATCGTTACCGGATTAAAACAAGTTACCGACTGCCGAGTGGGCGACACTATTACTTTATATAATAAAGAAAAAAGTACCGGCTTCGCCGCTACCGCCCTACCGGGATACAAAGAAGTCAAAGCCATGGTATTTGCTGGTATTTTCCCCAAAGAAGGAGATGCTTATGGAGAATTACGCGATGCCATTGAAAAGTTAAAATTAAGTGATTCTTCTTTATTCTTTGAACCCGAACATTCACATGCATTGGGATTCGGATTCCGTTGCGGTTTTCTCGGCATGCTACATTTGGATATTTTTCAAGAACGTTTAAAACGCGAGTTTGATATTGATATCATTATTACCGTACCTAGTGTTGCTTACCACATTATAAAAACCAACGGCGAAAAACTTACTGTCAAAAGTCCTCAAGCCATGCCTGATCCGGTACAACTCCAGGAAGTGTCGGAACCTTGGATGACTTTAGATATTATCACCCCCAAAGATTACGTGGGTGCCATTATGGGATTGGTTTCCGAACGTAAGGGTCGATATATCAATACTGAATATTTAAGCACCGGTGCCGATCAGAGAGCCCTACTTCATTATGAAATTCCTCTAGCATCACTAATCACGGACTTCTACGACAAACTCAAAACCGTTACTTCTGGTTACGCAAGTATGAACTACGAATATACAAACTATGAATCAACTGACGTGGTAAAACTAGATATTGCGGTAGCCGATGAGCCAGTGGAAGAATTATCCACTTTGGTATGGCGTGATGAGGCCTATAAAACCGGTAAAAAAATTGTGGAATCACTCAAAGACAGTTTGCCCAAACAACAATTTGTGATAAAATTACAAGCAACCATTGGCGGCAAAGTGATTGCGGCCGAACGCTTATCCGCTCTTCGTAAAGATGTTTTGGCAAAAATGAGTGGTGGAGACTACACTCGCAAAATGAAATTACTGCAAAAACAAAAAAAAGGTAAAAAACGTATGTTATCGCATGGCAAAGTGGATATTCCAACGGAAACTTACCTGGCGGTGTTGAAACGGTAATCCTAAGGAGTAAAAAATACTCCACAAATTACTCCTTATTCTTTATTCTTTACTCCTTTTATATGCGTCACAAAACCATCAAATCTCTCTGGGTATTGGTAGCAGTTATCGGAATAATTGCGATGATCTTCTTTACCATCATGCCGGCATTTTATTAATATGCAAATTTTACGTAAGTACCAACTAGACATTATCTTTCTTTTTTTTGCTCTCCTACTTATCGGCTGGACAATGTTTTATTTCCTCCAATCATTGGGGGTTGACCCACACAACTATGAGTGGCATATTATTGCTCCACTTTTGACTGTTTATACTATCAACTTAATACGCGTACGCTCGACCATCGCCATTGCCGACCGCCGTTATCTCACCGGTAAATCTCTCGCCTATTGGATTACCTTAGGAATAATATTTTTTGCCTCTTACGAAACTCCCATCCCAGCTTCGGACTACTGGTCAATCAACACACTTTTTTTGGTCTTCACTCTCTTTCTCGCAGATAGCTACTGGGATTTTAAAAGATTAACAATAAAAAATTTATTCAAAAAATAAAATATACTGTGAAAAAATGGATTACACAACCACTGCCACCAAAAGAATTTACCTCCGCACATCCAGAATTACCCGCCATCGCTACGCGGCTTCTTTGGAATAGAAATTTGCGCACCCCCGAACAAATTGATGAATTTTTAAATCCGGATTATACATCCGATATTCATGATCCGTTTTTATTCCGCGACATGGAAAAAGCTGTGACGATTATTTTTGACGCCATTAAAAATAAACAAAATATCACTGTACATGGCGATTATGACGCCGATGGTGTATGCGCTAGTGTTATTTTAATTCAAACGCTTTTAAAACTTGGCGCCAAGCCATTTACTGAAAAAGAAAATACCGAGGGCACGCGCGTATTTCTCCCCCACCGCGAGATTGATGGCTATGGACTAAACACCAACACCGTTAAGCATCTACACAAAAAACACAAAACAAATTTAATTATCACCTGCGATTGCGGGGTAAGTAATTTGGAAGAAATAAAACTAACTAAAGAATTAGGAATGAAGATTATTATTACCGATCATCATGCTGTACCGGCAGAAATTCCACTCGCCGATGCCATCATTCACCCCAAATTACCAAACGAACCATATCCGGACAAGGGGCTATGCGGCGCGGGGGTGGCGTTTAAACTGGCCCAAGCGCTACTTAAAAAATATTGTTCACAAACCAATGGCAAACTTTCGAGTGAAGAATCGTGCGAAGGGTTTGAAAAATGGCTCTTGGATTTGGTAGCAATAGCTACGATTGGAGATATGGTGCCTTTAATTGGTGAAAGCCGCACTCTCACTCGCTATGGTCTCACAGTATTAAATAAAACCAAAAATCTTGGATTAAAAGAACTGTATGCTGTGGCCGGCATAGTTGACGAAAATGGTAAATTTAAACACGCCTGCGATCCACACACCGTTGGCTTTCAAATTGTGCCCCGCCTCAATGCCGCCGGCCGCATGGAACATGCCACTGTGGCTTTTGAACTACTTATGGCTCCCGATCAAAAATCCGCCCAAAAATTAGCCGAACAATTAAACAAAAACAATTCTGATCGACAAAAGCTGACCGAACAAATTGTTAAATCTGCCCACGAACAGATAGAATCAACCAATCAAAAAAGTAATCCCATTTTATTTGTTTTTGACGAAAAGTGGACAACGGGTATTTTAGGGCTAGTGGCCGGTAAACTAAAGGATGAATTTTATAAACCGGTTTTCGTACTTGGCAAAAACGCCGAAGGGAATATTGTTGGATCAAGTCGTGGTATTTCGGAATTCAATATAATCGTCGCTTTGCAATCCATGCCGGAATATTTTATAAAATTTGGCGGACATCCACAGGCGGCCGGACTCTCAATAAAAGACAACGCCACTTTGGAAAACTTTAAGGCCGCAATTATCGCCCGCGCCCAAAAAGAACTCTCCGGAGTGGAGCTGGTTCCACAAATCGAAATTGATGCCGAGGTTGACTTGGAAAATGTAAACTGGAAACTTTATAATCTACTACAAAAATTTGAACCATTCGGCATGAATAACCCCGAGCCAACCTATGGTGCTTGCGGTCTCACGCTCGTTTCCGCCGATCCGGTGGGACAAGACGGAAAACATCTACGCCTCATGGTAAAACACAATTCTCACACGGTACATAAAACCATCGCTTTTGGCTTTGGCGACACCAACCGTCATCCCGCCGATTGGAAAAAAACCCTTAAACCAGGTGATAAAATTGACTTAGCTTTTACTATCGATGTAAACGAGTGGAATGGCAATCGCGAATTGGAATTAAAAATAGAAGACATAAAAAAAGCACAAAATTAAAAATCGTAGATAAATATCTACGATTTTATCGCTAATTATTATATTTACAACACCGTTGGTGTTGTTTTTTGTTTGGCCTTATTCATTATCACCACATGCAATATAAAAGCTAAAAGGAAGAAACAAGCGCCATAAAAACAAGGCGTCAGAAATGGATTGACTACCCCGATTGCGCAACCGGTAGTACAAGCACGCTTGTTAAGCCAATCGTTTAATTCTATGCCAAAATTACTCCAGGCAAAGATTGTTCCGCTAAGCAAAATTACAAATTGAACCCAAAATAATTTTTTTAACATAAAAATTATAAGATACTAAAATAAAAACGCCAATGATGACGTTTTTATTTAAAATTATTTTTTCTTGATATCTTTTTCTAGCTCACGCCATTTCTTCCGCAATTGACGAATCAACTGATCTTTCATATCTTCAGCTAATTCTTTTTTAGTACTATATTCAGCTACCGCCCGCTCTACCAAAGCATCCCACATTTCTTGGGTTGGTCCTTCTAATTTTTTTATACTCTCTTTAAGTTCATTATAAAGCGGATTCAAGTGCTCCATTAATTTGGCGCGCATTTCTTTGCCTTTAGGAGTCGCATTAAGCCACATCAATCCGGCGCCCAAAAGTCCACCAAATAATAAGCCTCTTTTAAAATTACCCATACATTTAACTTAAATATATTAACTAACTGCCGCATTCGGCACTAGCATTTCCCGATCCAACGCCGGCGCCAAATCCGGCTGAAGCCGAGGTAGAATTTAACACCTGAGAACATTCGGAAGGGGCGCCGTTAAACGCGGCGCACACTACTTGCTTTATTGCCTCTGGTGATCGGCCTGAATCAACCTGGTTGCCATTTATCACCAAAGTCGGAGACCCCTGCACTCCATATTTATTATTCAAATCTTGATGAATCGGATACACCGGATAAAGTCCGGATAACCAAGTGCTTTTGTCATTATATTTATCTAATATACCAAACTTTTTATTGGTGCTGTCCACGCAGGCATTCAGCTTGCTCACACTAACTCCAACTGATGATAAACACGACTGATAATCTCCACTTACAGTAAAACAGTCCGCATAAGCCAAATACTTGTTGGCTTGCTCGGTTTCAATACAATACTGGCGAGTATTTTCTTCTACCTCTGGTAAATCATGCATTGCGTAAGAAACAAACTTAATACTAAAATCCGCTTTACCTTGGAGTAAATTCCATACCGGAGTAAACGCTTTTTGCATCTGAAGCCCATAAGGACAATAAGACATAATGAATAACTCCACTTGCGGCTTATCAGATTTAGTGACAACCGGAATAGTTTCCGACTGCTGTTGGTTTAACTGAGCGTTATTATTCGCGCCACCAGTAACTGCACTGTTCGCATTCTTGTAACCAAAATTTATGAATAACATTATAATAAAACCGATCGTGCCGATAATTAAAAGCCCGGCCACTGCTCCTACCACTAATGCACTTTTTGGTTCCAAGGAAGCAAAAAAAGTTTTCTTTTCTTCTGACATAATCTAATAATATTAAAATTAAATTTTAATTAATAAATTTTGGCTAAAATTTGGTAAAAATTTATATTAGCCTACTATTTAATACTGTAATTCTATCACATCATCACAATGCGTCAAGTGGATAAATAAAAAAATTTCTAATCTCTGACTTCTGATTTTTTATTTTCTAAGGCCATACCCCTAATAATCTTGGTTATTTTTTTATCCATTCTTTCCACTTTAACCATTAATTTAAAAAATAAGAAAAACAATAACGCCAAAGCTAAATATACTACCGCATCGGCACCGCGACCCACACCTAGTAGATGCGCAAAATACATGGTCGAATCCGGTTCAAACGCCACTACCCCTACCAGCATCCAAAATATCAACCAAAAAATTAACCAGCTTAAGGTGATGTCACCGCCACGATAACGAGAAACTACTTTGATCACTGCCAGAAGACAAAACAAAATTAGAATAATTTGAATAAGAAACATATTCTGAATTTATAATATTTATTTTTATTTAATAAACCAATCAACTACCAGATCTTTTACTATATTTACCCCTTCTCCAATCCCCTGCCCGAATTCATGATAACGCACTTCCACCGGAAATTCTACAAATTTTAGATGATATTTTTTAATCTGACGAACAATTTCACTATTATGCGCCATACCAGCTTGGGTAATTCTAATTTTTTCCAAAGCAGGGCGCGACAAGACCCGAAAACCATTATGCGCATCGGTGAGTAATACGCCGGTAAACATAAAATTTATCCACCTGCTGACCGGTAAAATAATATAACGTTTAACCCAAGGCACTTGCGAACGATTGTCCAAAAAACGCGAACCCAACACTACGTCAGCTTGATTACTTTTAATGATATCAATCGCCCCGCTAATATCCGCTGGATTAAACTGATCATCGGCATCAAAATGTACCACCGCCTGAGCGCCGTGATGACAAGCGAAATCGTCACCGGTTTGAAGCGCTGACCCTTGCCCACAATTTGCACTATGACAAACAACCTGCGCTCCAGCACGCCTAGCAATATCAGCAGTATTATCAGTCGACCCATCATCCACCACTAAAACATTGCGCCATCCTTGTTCAAAAAGGCCGCGCACCACGCGACCAATTTTATTTTCTTCATTATAAGCGGGAATAACAATAAAAATCATAAACAAACAACAAGCTTGAACGGGTAATTATTTATTACCGTCTAAAATCAGCGCTTCTTTATTCGCTACCACATAATCAACCGCCCGCTGTAAACCGTCTTCTAAACGCACAATCGGCATCCAACCCAAAACATCTTTGGCATAAGAAATATCAGGAATGCCCTTGGCAGTTAAAAATAGAAGAGGCTTTTCAAACACCAATTTTGATTTGGAGCCAGTAAGCTTAATAATCATATCCGCTACTTCGGCATAACGATGCGACTCATCGCCGCCTAAATTCACCAACTTAACATCCGGTCCGGCCGACATTAAACGCACTACACCATCTACAATATCGGAGACATAACAGAGCGAAGTGGCAAAATTTTTGTCTCCATAAATTACCAAATCATTCCCTTCCAAAGCATTAATAATAAAATCAGGAATTAATTGCTTTTCAAATAACCGCATCCGAGTACCATAGGTAGTAAATACACGCGCAATCTTAGCGTCAATGCCATAAAATTGACGGTAGGTTTCTACAGAGGTTTCAGCGAATCTCTTGCCTTCGTCAAAACAAGCCCGCTGTGACAAATGATCAAAAGTTCCCAAATCCGTTTCCTTAAAAACTTTTTTGGCGGGCGTAGAGGGACCGTACACCACGGCACTGGAAGTAAATACATACCGCGCATGATATTTTACTGCTAAATCCAAAGTATTAATCATGGACGAAGAATTAGACCACAAAGCTTGCATTTTTAATTTTTCAAAATCCTTAGGATTGGTGGGGCAAGCCAAATGATAAATCTCTTGAATTCCTTGATATTTCAGTTTAAATTTATCTAATTCGGGAAATTGTTCCAAGTCAATCGGTTTGTTGATATCATAATTAATAAATTCAAAATCGGGATACTGCAAAAGATGATCAATATTTTGCGGCGTAGAATTGGAAAAATCATCCAAACAAATAACTTTCGCTTCTTTCAAAAGTCGCTCGCATAAATGCGAACCCAAAAAACCAGCACCGCCAGTAACCAATACATTTTTCTTTTCAAAAATTTGATTGTCCATACACAATTAGCTTTTAGACATTAGCTTTTAGCTTATAGGTGATAAAATCGTAAACCTAAAAGCTATAAGCTATAAGCTCAAAGCTTAGTCAATTATACCATTCTAGCCTCTTACTCGTCAATTTACCTTTGACTTTGATTTTGACTTCAATACTGCCTCCATCCAACGCTACCTGCCAACTACTAGCTTTGCCTTTTAACTTAGCACTGCGCAATAATTCTCCGGCCAAGCTGTACTCTTCCCAAATGGTCTCGCTAGTCTTGGTTAGATATTTATCTATCACGAGCGTCAATTGCCCGACAGAATCCTTGCCGACAACCAATTTAGATATTACGCCCCCTTTAAAATTTTTCAAAGAAAATTCACGCCAAAAACTACCATCATTTTTTAATAGACGAATGTAATAATACGGCTTACGTTCAATCAAGACAGCCAATTCTTTTTTAAACTGATTGGCAAAGCTATCCGCAACCATACTAACAATTTTTGCCTCATTCACTATCCTCCAAAATATTTTTTCCGTGCCGGTAGTAAACCAAATTTCGTTACCCTTAAAACTAAAAACATAATCGTCAAACTTGCCACCACTGTTGTAGGCAATCGCTACCGAACGACCGACGTTTAAGCGCTTCAAAGTACTGGTGCCAATAATTTCTTTATTAAAATCAAAAATATTATCAGCATTATCTAAAATATTGGCAATAATTTGACGTGCGCTCCATTCTGGATGCAACGATTTTATCAAAGCCACTGTTCCCGCTACAAAAGGCGTGGCAAAAGAAGTGCCGCTCCAAGGACCACCAAAACTATTTTTATAGCCATAATCCGGCGCGTATCTTTCAGTACTATAAATTTTCTCCCCGGGAGCTGCAATATCTATACAACTGCCATAATCCGAAAAGTAACTTAATTTATCCAAAACATTTACCGAAGCCACACCCAGTATCCAATTTTCTTTGTCGCCTTTATCCAGACACGCTGGGTAAACCGGATTTTCGTCTAAATTATATCCGTCATTCCCGCCGGCCGCCACCAAAATCGCTCCTTGATCATAAGCCCAACGCATAATGTCTTTGAAACCTGTATCCATTTCGTGACCAACAATACTCATACTAATAACATGCGCTCCGTTCTTTACCGCGTAAACTACGGCTTGTGAAATTGCCGAATAAGATCCGGAGCCAGAACTATCTACCGCGCGCAAAGGCATAATTTTTACATTCCAATTTAAACCAACTCCATTAATATTATTATTCCCAGTGGCTCCAATAATTCCGGCAATGAGAGTGCCGTGACGCACGGCCTCTGGATCATTAGTACTTTCAAAAACCGAAGTGCGCACATCGTTGTTATCTTCCACAAAATTCCAGCCATTTATATCATCAACAAAACCATTATTGTCGTCGTCAATTTTATTATTGGGAATCTCGTAAGGATTTATCCAAATATTTTTCTCTAAATCAGGATGCCAAGTGTCAGCACCAGTATCAATAATCGCCACCACCACCTTGGAAGATCCAAGAGTGTAATCCCAAGCCACTGGCGCCTTGATTTGCTCATAAAATTTAACCTGGTCGCTGTAGCCAATATCACTGGGTACTCTGGCCATAACCAAACCAGGCGTGAGCAAAAATACTCCAACCACCAAAGCGGTTATTGATTTTCTAGCCAAATTATGATACATTATGATAAGTTAAAAGTTATAAAGTTTAAAGTTGAAAGTTAGCGTTTTTAGACCTTTATAACTTGATAACTTTAAACTTTCAACTCATTATACCATGCTCAACCGTCTTAAACAAATTACTTTAATAGCCGGGGATTTGGTTGCCCTACTTTTGGGTTTATTTTTGGCGCTCTCTGAACGTTATCTATTTTCTCATGGCTCGCCCGACACCGCTTTGCTTTGGCCGATGCTACAACTTTTTATCGGCGCCGTTGTAGTAATGTTTGTGGCTGGCTTATACGACATCGGACAAAATCGAAATAATCGCACCTTTTTTCAAAAAATTATTATTGCCGGCGGAAGCTGGATTATTCTTGGTATTTTGTATTTTTACCTACGACCAAGCATCGGCGTCAGCCCCAAAACAATTCTAATTTTAACCGCTCTTAATGGTTTTGGTATATTGACTCTTTGGCGCTACCTATATAATCGTTTTCTGTCTACTGGTATTCTCAAAATTAATGTGGCTTTTACCGGAGTAACCACAGAAATTTTGGAATTAATTAAATTAATTGAAACCGAACCAGCGCGCGGTTACCAAGTCATTGGTTTTATTTCCGCAGAAAGCTTGCCTGCTCAACTTAATCATTATCAAACGGCGCCTACTTTAAAATTACTTTTGCAAAAAAATAACAGCCAAGTACCCCAAATTATTGTTACCGCGCCGATGCTTTACAAAAATGTCCAACTTCTAAAAGAGCTCTACGAACAGTTATTCTCCCAGGCCACGGTTGTCACTTTGGCAAAATTTTACGAAGAAATAATGGGTCGTATTCCCCCGTTTACTTTCTCGGAAGGGTGGTTTTTAAATAATCTAAATGAACAACAAAAAAAAATATATGACCGTTCACGTATTATCATCGACTCTATTTTGGCGGTAATAATGGCAATATTTTTTGGCATCACTTTTCCTTTTATTTATTGGGCAATTCGGTTTACCTCACCCGGTCCAATTTTTTTTCGCCAAGCACGTGTCGGTCGTAATGGCACTATTTTTTACATTTATAAGTATCGCACGATGAAGGCGTTAAACGCCGATGGTAGTGCCGAAACCGACGGAGCGAAATTTGCTGCTAAAAATGACATCCGCATTACTGCTGTGGGAAAATTTTTACGCCAAACCCGCCTAGATGAAATTCCTCAATTTATTAATATTTTTAAAAATGAAATGGCCATTGTTGGTCCTCGCCCCGAACGCCCCGAATTTGTGGCCGAACTTACCCGCCAAATGCCGTTCTACTCGTTGCGCCACCTGATCAAACCCGGGCTCACCGGTTGGGCACAAGTACAAAACTCGTATTATAGCACCTTGGAAGAAAGTCTGCGCAAGCTGGAATACGATTTATTCTATATCAAAAACCGCGCCTTCTGGCTCGACATGGCCATCATCCTACGCACAATCAATACCGTGCTCGGCATGCGCGGACGATAGACCCTGTCATTCCGACCGAGGCTAAGGGCCGAGCGGAGGAATCCCTTTCGCCTACTGTCATTCTGAGCGGAGCGAAGAATCCCTTTAACTTAAAAACATTTATAATTTTCACATTTATGTCCGAAATTATCACTACTTACGAAGTCCGGGATCCAAAAATTCCGATTCCGATGAAACGTGATGGTTACCGTTCGGTTTCTAGTTGGTATTTTCTAAACAATTCGGGCAAATCGGCCTGTTTTTTAATTGTCATTTGTAGGGAATATTTGTGATTAAGATATTTAAACCTTCCCTCGCAGTCGGTA
>Ga0172381_10000032_pt1 | contig 146932 bp, 121 predicted proteins | sample Leawel6488metaG_FD_119754 | JGI IMG/M metagenome (GOLD analysis project Ga0172381, IMG submission 119754) | Leachate microbial communities from a municipal landfill in Southern Ontario, Canada - Leachate well 64-88 metaG | ecosystem: Engineered > Solid waste > Landfill > Unclassified | place...
ACCAATGCTTGGGTATACCCATATTATTATGATCACCAATACTATGAATCCAATGGATATTTTCCTCAAGCCGGAATCAATTTCCTTTTTGGTATATCCCTAAAAATCTGATGAAAAAGCTTGTAAAATCAGGAGAAAATTGATAATCTTGCATTTCAGTTTTCTGAGTATATCTTTAATCATCTCCCATGAAAAAGCATTTTCTTGAACATTTGATGTTTGGCGGTCTTCTTTTGGGCACCTTTGCCCTTTACGGCCAGAACGTAGAGGTAGACCTTTCGTCCCCCATTGTATCTGATCCCATGGTTAAAACAGGCAGATTGGATAATGGCTTAATATATTATATCCGGCAAAATAAAAAACCGGAAAATCGAGTTGAGTTACGCCTCGTTGTTAATGCAGGATCTATTCTTGAAAACGACGATCAGCAAGGTCTGGCTCATTTCATGGAACACATGAACTTCAATGGTACTAAAACATTTCCCAAAAACGAATTGATTGATTTTTTGCAAAAAACAGGTGTCAAATTTGGTGCGGATATTAATGCTTATACAAGTTTTGATGAAACGGTATATATGTTGCAACTTCCAACCGATGACAGTTCCTTGGTAATAAAGGGTTTTCAGGTGTTGGAAGACTGGGCCCACAATGCTTTGCTCGATGACAAGGAAATAGACAAGGAACGAGGGATAATCGTTGAGGAATGGCGGTTGGGTTTAGGGGCCAGGGATCGAATGATGAAACAATACTTTCCGGTGATTTTTAAGGATTCGCATTATGCAGAACGACTCCCGATCGGTAAAGTTGAAATCATTGAACAGTTTAAGCATGATGCCCTCCGGAACTTTTACCATGACTGGTACCGTCCCGATCTTCAGGCTGTAATTGTGGTTGGAGACATTGATCCGGTGGTTACTGAAGCCCGTATTAAAGAACATTTTTCGAACATCCAGAATCCTCCCCAGCAAAGAGAGCGGAAAGAATATACCGTTCCATCGAATAATTTACCCCTTGTGGCTGTTACAACCGACAAAGAAGCGACCAACAATGTGGTTCTCATATTCTATAAACACCCTTCCAAAGAATTCAATACCCTGGCTGATTTCAGATACCAGCTATTAGCTCAATTATATACGGGTATGCTGAATAACCGGCTGAATGAAATTTCTCAAAAGCCCGAATCTCCTTATATCTATGCCGCCAGCAATTACGGTAAGTTTTTAGCCAGGACCAACGATGCCTATATGATGACAGCTTTATCCAAAGAGAACACCATTGATCAAAGTCTGAAAACCATTCTGGAAGAAAACCAAAGAGTGAAAAAGTTCGGATTCACCCCTACTGAATTTGAACGGCAAAAGGAGGAGATCATGAGCATATATGATAAGGCTTCCAAAGAGTTCGACAAAATTGAATCTTCAAAACTTGCTGGCGAGTATGTTGATAATTTTCTAGTGGGGGATGCCTATCCCAGCGCCAGAAAAAAATTATTGTATGTGATACACATGTTACCCGATATTAAACTTGAAGAGATCAATGCCCTGGCCAATGCCTGGGTTACCGATACCAATATGGCCATGGTCGTGATGGCTCCAGATAAGGAAAACGTGAAGGTCCCTACCAAAGAACAATTGCTTGAAGTTGTAAATCAGACAAAGACGGCTGACTTACAACCATATTTTGATAATTTTAAAGAGGAACCACTGGTAAGCAAAGAACTGGTATCCGGAAACATTGTCAAACAAACTGCCAATAAGGAAATCGGATTCACAGAGCTGAAGTTATCAAACGGAGTTACCGTGGTTTTAAAACCAACAGTCTTTAAGAATGATGAAATTCTGTTATCTGCTTATTCCCTGGGCGGAAATTCTCTTTATCCTGATAAGGATTTCATGTCAGCGAACTATGCTTCTCAAATTATCAGTATGAGCGGTGCGGGAAATTTCGACAACATCGAATTGGAGAAGAAACTCAAGGGGAAAAATCTCCGGCTCAATCCTTATATTGATGATGTGCGCCAGGGCATACATGGAAACAGTACCCCCAAAGACTTTGAGACACTCCTTCAGCTGGTATATTTGTACTACAACTATCCCCGGAAAGATACAACTGCTTTTGATGCCTTTATTTCGCAGATGAGTAATCAAATGAAGTTCATGAAAAGCAACCCGATCATGACATTTTATGATACCCTGTTCAAATCGGTCTATCCGGGCTTCAAACGGCTTGTTGTTTTTCCAAGTGAAAGTCAGCTCAATGAAATCAAACTGGATGATTTATTCCGTATTTACCAGGACCGGTTTGCAGATGCCAGCGGAACGAAATTTATCATTGTCGGGAATTTCGATGTAGATTCCATCACACCCCTTATCACAAAATATCTTGGCAACCTTCCCGGACTTAATAAAAATGAGAGCTTTAAAGACGTCTCTCCGAAATTTCCTGATAGAATTACAAGTTTGACGTTTAATAAAGGGACTGATCCTCAAAGTATGGTTGGAATGGTATTTTCCAAAAAATTTGAATGGAACCAGGATAATTTATTGGCCATCAGTGTTCTAAAAGAGATACTCTCCATCAAGCTGGTCGAAGTTATCCGTGAAAAACTGAGCGGTGTATATTCTCCGCAAATTATGCTAAACCCAGAACATTATCCCCAGTCGCAATACCAGATGATCATCATGTTCGGATGCTCACCAGCTACTACCAATAAACTCACTAAAGCAGTTTTAGGCGAAATTAAAAAGATCTATAAAAAAGGACCAACTCCTGTAGACCTGCAGAAAGCACAGGAATCACTGATCCGTGAAAGGGAAATCAGCCTGGAAAAGAATGAATTCTGGCAAGGGAAGCTGGAATCTATTTATTATGATGATTTAGATGTTGCTTCCATTCTCAATTTCAAGGAAAGAGTTAACGCGTTGACGGTTCAGAATCTTCAAAAATCCTTTGAATCCCTCATCGATCCGGGCAATTATGTTCGGGTTGTATTGATGCCAGAAAAAAAATAAGTGGAAAAGCAGGTCACCATAAAAAACAAACGTGCATCCCATGAGTTCTTTCTCGTACAGGAATTTGTTGCCGGTATCCAACTCACCGGGACTGAAATCAAATCGATCCGTGATGGAAAAGCTTCCCTCGTAGACGGTTATTGTACTTTTACCGGGAATGAATTGTTTATCAGGAATATGCATATTGCTGAATATTCAATGGGGACTCATTATAACCATGAGCCCAAGCGGGACAGGAAACTCCTGTTAACTAAACGGGAATTAAAAAAACTAGCAATCAAAGCAAAAGAACGTGGTTTTACCATCATACCTGTTGTTCTTTTCATTAATGAGAAAGGATTTGCCAAACTAACGATCGCTTTAGCGCGAGGAAAGCACGCATATGATAAACGGGAAACCTTAAAACAAAAGGATATGCAAAGAGAGATTGACAAAAGCCGCTAAAAAAGAAGTGAAGAGATAAAAAAACGGGAATGACTTATAAATAAATTGAAATTCTATGATTAAGAACAGAAATATCTGGGCTATCCTTATTATTTTATTCCTTGGTAATACCTCCCTCCTTTTTGCTCAGGATTCTCAGAAACCATCAGGCAAAGCGGCAAGTATTAAATGGTATTCATTTGAAGAGGCTTATAAACTCAATAAAAAGAAACCCAGGATGATGGTTGTTGATATTTATACAGAATGGTGTGGCTGGTGTAAGAAAATGGATTCTGAAACCTTTGCAAATCCTGTTATTGCTGATTATATGAGCAAGAATTTCTATTGTGTCAAACTGGACGCCGAAAGAAAGGACACGGTTATTATTGACAGTACGACTTTTATTAACCCCAACCCGACAAATAAAAGAAGCGCCCATCAGCTGGCAGTTGATTTATTACGCGGGAAAATGTCGTACCCTTCTTATGTTTTTTTAAACGAAAAGGGGCAGATGATAAATGTTGTCCCGGGGTTTCATACTCCTTCGGAGTTTGAATCCATTCTTCATTATTTCGGAGAGAATGCCTATGAAAAATTGAAATGGGATGAATTTAAAACCGGATTCCAGGGGACAGTCAAATAGAAAAGGCTGCGACATGCAGCCTTTTCTGAGGGTGGAAGATGGGGCTCGAACCCACGACCTATAGATCCACAATCTATCGCTCTAACCAACTGAGCTACGACCACCATGTTTGAGCCTGCAAAAGTATAAAAAAAATTGTATTTATCAAGACCCGATATCCTCTCATTTGTTTTTTAAAAGACAAAATAAATATGGCTCTTTTTCCCTCTCTGTTGTTGCCTGGGAAAAATTCAAAAAAAACAAGCTCGGACTGGGCTCTTTACTTTTTATCCTTTTTGCAACATTAATAGCCGTTTTGGGATATCTGATCACACCCGATCATACTCCATTTGCCAATGATCAATATCTGGAGTTGGGTTTGAAAAAACCCGGGTTTTCTGTTCTCATGTTACCTATCAAAAAAACAGCTGAAGTTAAAACCGCCAATTTCGTCCATTCCATGTTTTTTGGTAAGGAAAATTTACAGGAATATATACCCGTGAGATCATTTCTGACTCAGGGAAACCGTTTATACTATTTAGAATATAGCGCTTTACCAGGTGATCCTTACCTGGTTAAATCGATCCTCAACGATCCCTCCCACCCACCCTTCAGGAAAACTTTCTGGATGGGAACAGACCGGTTTGGGCGTGACTATTTAAGTCAACTGATGATTGGTACCAGAGTCAGCATTTCGGTTGGATTCATCTCTGTTTTCATATCCCTGGTTATTGGGATCCTGATCGGATCGCTGGGAGGGTTTTATCGCGGGAAGGTAGACAATTTCGTGATGTGGATTATCAATGTTGTATGGTCGATACCCACATTACTCCTTGTCATAGCTATAACCTTTGCATTGGGTAAAGGTTTCTGGCAGGTATTTATTGCTGTCGGGCTGACAATGTGGGTAGAAGTTGCGAGGGTAGTCAGGGGACAGATATTAAGTATCCGGGAAAAAGAATTCGTGGAAGCTGCGCGCGCCCTTGGATTTTCAGATTTCAGGATCATTTTTCACCATATTCTTCCCAATGTGATGGCTGCCGTTATCGTCATATCGGCAGCTAATTTTGCATCTGCTATCCTTATGGAAGCAGGTCTGAGCTTTCTTGGTCTTGGTGTTCAGCCACCTGTCCCATCATGGGGATCCATGATTAAAGAAAACTATGGATATATTGTATTGGATTATGCTTACCTGGCTATCCTTCCTGGTATTGCCATCATGTTAATGGTACTGGCATTCATGTTGATCGGGAACGCACTTCGCGACGCCCTGGATGTAAGGATAACATGACCCCAGTGATATTCAAGTCGATTTGATGATGGTTTAAGGGCAAGCCATTGGTATTTTGATATTCCTGCATTTACCAGCCAGGATAAAATATCTGACCGAAAAATAAAAATCAAGTCCTGTAAAGTCCTTCCAGCTAAAAAATCCACCCAGATTATCTGTTCCTATTGTAAACCCGTAAAACCTTAAAGATGCCCCAACCCTTGGCCAGGTAAAATCGTACAGGGAAACGGGAAAACTAGCTTCAAACCATTCGCTTTCATACCGTGGCGTGATTGATATCTGTGAGGGACGGACGATGGATTGTTTTCCCATGTTCAATCCATATAAAAAACTGGCGTTGATAAACCAGTTATTCTTGATATGATAGTCAAATTGAAAACTCAGGGTTGTCGGTAGAAAGATGAAGAATTTGTTATCTGCATACAATGAAGTTGTATCCTGGTAAAACTTATAACTGACTGTGTCAAGGAATTTTTGGATATTCGAAAAATCAAATCGGTTGAGATGCTCCCAAAATGCAGGTTTGTTATCAATCTTCAACTTCTCAGCGTTGTCATTAAACCTGATCCCACCAAAATCAATCAATGCCAGGCCGAGCCTGTAAATATAATTCTCATATTGTTGTGAGCAAGCTGTCGAAAAATATTGTTTCTGGTGGTGGGGCGACAAACGGGTATAGGTCAATCCAATATCCAAACCAAATCCTTTTCCTTTTATTATCGGGTCCATTTCAAATTCATTGGAAGAATAATTTAATGGCAATGATAATCCCGCATCCAGCGTCAATGATCGGATGTCCATAGTCGAATCATTTAAAGCTGTATAATCCATATGATCAACGTTAATAAATATCCCTCCTGCGCTATAAAGGCGTTTGATATTTATTCCAGCAGAAATTTTATCATTTCCTTCGGCATATATTGTATAGGCATATGCCAGGCCTATCTCACTCCAGACCATGCCTGATCCTAAAAATGGAGTATCATCATTATAAGCAATGTTATGTTGAGGCAGGTAATTCAACCCCCGGAGAGCAAAATTTGCAATATCATAGGGTATTTTCCGCATGGAAAACACTGTCCTGATTGCTGTATTGATAGCAAAAGCATGATGTCTCCAGATCATCATGGCTCCAGGGCCATTGATTTGTATATTAATAAAGGCATTTTTGGGCTTGGTATTATCATACATATAAAAGTATCGGTCTTCCGTTCCATACGTCTCCTTATGAGAAGGAAATTCATAGCCCGGAGTAAAAAAATTGGAGAACCGGTAATCATCTTTTGAAAGATATATGGCATTATTATCTATAAAAACATTTGATCCTATTAAACGGATATCAAAATAAATTTTGGAATTCAGGAGGGCGCTGGGGTTAAGCTGTAAGCTGTTTATTCCAGCATAATTACCCAGGACAGAACCTAACATATCCTGACTAAAAGAATTGATCTGAAGGAAAAGAAAAGCTAAAATACAAGTAAACTGTTTCATCAAGTATTACATAAACAAAGGATCTATGATCAGAAAAGCTAAAACAGCCCTATCAACAAGAACCTTAACAAGTAATTATAGAACGGAAAATTAATGATAATAATACAATGTTATTACCTTTGTAAAAAAAAAAACTATGGCAACAATCGCATTAAACGGAACACCGATACATACAAACGGAAGCCTTCCACAACCCGGACAAAAAGCTCCCGATTTTCTCCTTACACACACAGATCTTTCTGACTTTTCATTATCCCAATTAGCAGGAAAAAAAGTTGTGTTGAACATTTTTCCAAGTCTTGATACAGCGGTTTGTGCAACTTCAGTCAGAAAATTCAATGCCGAAGCTGAAAAACTGAAAAACACTGTTGTTTTATGTATTTCAAAAGATCTCCCCTTTGCCCATTCACGGTTTTGTGCTGCAGAAGGATTAAAAAATGTTATTTCAGCTTCAGAGCTTCGAAATCAGGACTTTGGAAAGAAATATGGAGTATTGATACAAGATGGGCCCCTCGCTGGTTTGTTTTCGCGGGTCGTGATTGTGATTGACGAAAACGGGAAGGTTATTTATGCTGAACAGGTTCCCGACATTGTACAGGAGCCTAATTATGAAGCAGCGATAAAATCGTTGAAGTAAAATACATTACGCTCTTTTTATAAAAAATTGTAACTTTGCACTCCTTTTAAAATTGGATCTGCAAGCGGATGTGGCGTAATTGGTAGCCGCGCAAGACTTAGGATCTTGTGCCTTTGGGCGTGGGGGTTCGAGTCCCTTCATCCGCACCTGATGTTTATTACATAAAACAATTAAAATTCATGAACATTAACAAAGAAAGTACCGGTGAACACACCGCAACACTGAAAATCGAGATCGGACCTGCTGATTATCAGGAGACTGTTGAAAAACAAATTCATGATTACAAGCGTAAAGCCAATATTCCAGGCTTTCGCCCCGGCCATATTCCGACAGGTTTAATAAAAAAAATGTATGGAAAAGCTATCTTGGCTGAAGAAGTCAATAAGCTTCTGTCAGATGGATTGCTCAATTATATCAAAGAAGAAAAAATTGATATTTTAGGGAATCCCTTACCGAACCTTGAAAAAAATGCCGCAGTTGATTTCGACACCCAGACTGATTTTGAATTTTATTTTGATCTGGGGCTGAGCCCGGAATTTACCCTTCATCTGGATAAAGGCCTTCAGGTTGAAAACTACATCATCAAGGTTGATGATATAATGGTTGACAAATATATTGAAGATACCCGCAAAAGATATGGGAAACCAGCGCCAACGGAGGTTCAGGCTGACCCCGGGCCGACTGCACAGCCAGGTTCTGAAGAACCTGGGGAAAAATCTGCTGAGCAACCCGTCGTTATCCCAGCTGAATTAAATGTTGAGTTTTTCAAGCAAGTCTACCCGGGTATGGATATTGAAACAGAGGATTTGTTCCGTGAACAGGTGAGAAAAGATGCTGAATCAAGTTTTGTTTCTGAAACAGATAAACTCTTTTTCAATCAAGTCACTGAAACTTTGGTGAAAAACACGCAAATAGAAATGCCAGACACTTTTTTGAAACGTTGGCTTCTTGAAAACAATGAAGGTAAATATACCCCGGAAGAAATAGAAAAAAATTACGACTCCTTTGCCGAATCCATGAAATGGCAACTCATCGAAAACAGGTTGATCCGTGATTTCGGTATTGAAGTCAAAGATGAAGACATCCGTCAATATATCCGAACATTCTTTTTACGTCAGGTCGTTCCCGGACCTTCCGATCCTGAAATGGAAAAGAGATATGAAGCTATCGTTGATAAATTCATGGAAAACAAGGAACAAGTACAGCGTATTAATGATCAACTCTACAATGCAAAATTGCTGGACTTGTTCAAACAAAACATTACAATTGCGCCAAAGGAAGTTACTTATGAGGAATATATCAAGCTGGCTTCGTCGATGCATGAACACGAGCATGAACATGAACATGAGCATGAGCATGAGCAAAGTATTGATACTATACACGATGACAAATCTGACATCTAATATCGGAATGTAACAGTTTAAAATTCATTTGTAAATCAAGGTTAAAATGGACGAATTTTCTAAATATGCAGCAGGTCACCGTGGTATAAACCCATTGACCCTCGAAAAATACAAATCAATTTCCGCCAATTATATTTCGCCGACCATCATTGAGGAGCGACAATTAAATGTTGCCACGATGGATGTTTTTTCACGTCTGATGATGGACAGGATCATTTTCCTGGGAGTCCCTATCGATGATTATGTAGCCAACATCATTCAGGCACAGCTCCTCTTCCTTGAGTCCGTAGATTCGCGAAAAGATATTCAGATTTATCTGAATACCCCAGGAGGATCGGTATACGCTGGACTTGGAATTTATGATACCATGCAATATATCAATCCTGATGTAGCAACAATTTGTACCGGTATGGCTGCTTCCATGGGGGCAATATTATTATGTGCCGGGGAAAAAGGTAAAAGAACTGCCCTGAAACACTCACGGATCCTTATCCATCAGCCGATGGGGAGCGCCGAGGGGCAAGCTTCGGACATTGATATTACGGCCCGTGAGATCCAAAAAATCAAGAAAGAATTATATGAAATTATCGCGCTGCATTCAGTCCAACCTTATAAAAAAATATTGAAGGATGCAGACCGTGACTATTGGATGACCAGTGAAGAAGCGTTGAAATATGGTATGATCGATGAAATCCTGACCCGTTCAAAAAAGGAGAATTAATCTTTATTAAATATGCCTAAGGTTGTAGAGAAATGTTCATTTTGCGGCCGTGAGAAAAGTGAAACACTTGTTCTTATTGCAGGCTTGAATGGCCACATCTGCGATAGTTGCGTCCAGCAGGCACAGATGATCCTGCAGGAAGAATTAAGCGCAGAAAGAAACAAGGATTTCGCAGAGCATAAATTACTTAAACCCGTTGAAATCAAAAAGCATCTTGATCAGTTTGTCATCGGGCAGGAAGATGCTAAACGAGTTATCTCTGTTGCAGTATACAATCATTACAAAAGGATTTCACATTTCGAGCGTGCAAAAAAAGATGATGTTGAGATTGAAAAATCCAATATTGTCATTGTGGGTGAAACGGGGACGGGTAAGACTTTACTTGCAAGAACCATTGCACGGATGCTCAATGTCCCGTTTTGCATTGCTGACGCAACAGCTTTGACTGAAGCCGGATACGTAGGTGAAGATGTGGAAAGCATCCTGGCCAGGTTATTCCAGGTTGCCAATTACAATATATCAGCTACCGAACGGGGAATCGTTTTTATTGATGAAATCGACAAAATTGCCCGCAAAGGTGATAATCCTTCTATAACCCGTGATGTTAGCGGGGAAGGTGTCCAACAGGCATTGCTGAAAATGTTGGAGGGTTCGATTGTGAATGTACCCCCTCAGGGAGGAAGAAAGCATCCGGAACAAAAGATGATCCAGATCAACACACAAAACATCCTCTTCATTACCGGAGGCGCTTTTGATGGTATCGATAGAAAAATTGCCAACAGATTGCAAACCAGCCAGATCGGCTATAAGACAGATAAAAAGCATGATTCGATCGATAAGGATAACCTTTTGCAATACATCTCCCCGGTTGATTTAAAAGCATATGGATTGATCCCCGAACTAGTTGGACGAATGCCCATTGTTACCTTCATGCGCTCACTGGACCGGCAAACGCTTCGCCGAATTCTCACGGAACCTAAAAATTCACTTGTTAAGCAATATACCAAACTGTTTGAAATCGATAATATTAAATTAACTTTTGAGCCTGAGGCACTTGATTTTATCGTTGATAAATCCGTCGAATTCAAACTTGGGGCCCGGGGATTACGATCCATTCTGGAAGGCATCATGCTTGATCCCATGTTTGAATTACCTTCAAAAGGATCGGCCAAAGCCTTACACATTACAGCGCCATATGTGGAAGAAAAATTCCAGAAAACAAATATGGCAAAGCTTAAAGTTGCCTGATATACCAAACCCATTGTGATTTTCGTTTGTTTAAGATCCAACTGAACCGGGTATCCAATGTGGAAAGGAATACTCACTATAATTTTATTTCTAGGGTTTTATTATTCAGGAATTTCCCAGGACACCACGCATATCACTGTTCCCGCGCAGATAGTTAACGGAGATACTTTAGCTCTTTTGAACATTAACCCGGTGATGATATTTCCACCGGTTCATTTTACATCAAAAAGACAGACAATACGATATGACAGGTTGGTTTATAACGTAAAAAAAGTTTATCCTTATGCAAAGCTTGCCGGGGCCAAACTGAAAGAATATAATACCATCCTGAAGGCAATCCCAACAGAGAAGGAACGTAAAATATTTATAAAACGAGCAGAAAAAGAACTTGAAGCTGAATTCGGTGATGAAATCAAAGGCCTGACCTTCTCACAGGGAAAAATCCTGATCAAACTTATTTATCGTGAAACAGGCAATTCTACTTTTGATATCATCAAAGATCTACGGGGCAGTTTTTCGGCCTTTATCTGGCAGACTTTAGCAAGAATATTCGGATATAACCTGAAAACCATGTATGATCCTGGCGGTAATGACCAACCTATTGAGCAGATTGTTCTGATGATTGAAGCCGGAGTTATATAATTCCGATATTTGCTCAATAAATTTAACTTTACCGACGAATTGCATCAGACAGAATGAAATTATCGATCGTCATTGTCAACTATAATGTAAAATACTTCCTGGAGCAGTGTTTGCACTCGGTTCAGAATGCCTGCCATAACCTTGAAACCGAAATTTTCATTGTTGACAATAATTCCGTTGACGGGTCCATAAAAATGGTCAAAGAAAAATTTCCCGATGTTCATTTGATCCAAAATAAAGATAATAAAGGTTTTTCTGCAGCCAATAATCAGGCGATACGACTATCCAAAGGTGAATATATTCTTTTATTGAATCCGGATACCATTGTTGAAGACGATACCCTCGCCAAGGTTGTAGAATTCATGGATTTGCATCCTGATGCAGGAGGGTTGGGGGTTAAGATGATTGACGGAAAGGGGAAGTTTCTTCCTGAAAGTAAAAGAGGGTTGCCAACGCCCCTGGTTTCTTTTTTTAAAGTATTCGGATTTTCATCTCTCTTTCCGAAGTCCCATCTGTTCGGTAAATATCATCTGGGATATCTCGATAAGGATAGTATCCACAAGGTTGACGTTCTCGCTGGCGCTTTCATGGTGGTGCGAAAAAAAGTATTGGACGAGATCGGCCTGCTGGATGAATCTTTCTTTATGTATGGTGAAGATATTGATTTGAGTTACCGGATCACGCAAGCAGGTTATAAGAATTATTATTTCCCGGGAACAAGGATAATTCATTACAAAGGTGAAAGCACGAAAAAAAGCAGCCTGAATTACATTTTTGTTTTCTATAATGCGATGATCATCTTTGCGAAAAAGCATTTTTCGCAACAAAATGCACGGACTTTTTCCGTGATGATTAACCTCGCAATTTATTTCAGGGCTTTTATATCGATCCTTGCCCGTTTTTTAAAGAAAATCATACTGCCCTTGATTGATGCATTCCTGATTTTCATAGGAATATTTGTTATTACCGGATATTGGGAGAAGCATTTAATTTTTACGGAAGGAGGTCATTACCCAAGTGCATTTCTTTCTATAGCGGTTCCGATATACCTGATAATTTGGATCTTTTGCATATACCTGAGCGGAGGGTATGATAAACCAGTCCGGTTACGAAAGATCATCCAGGGCATGGTAGTTGGGACAGTCATTATTTTATTATTCTATAGCTTGCTGAATGAACACTATCGGTTCTCAAGAGCCCTGATCCTGCTCGGATCCCTATGGGGAACTGGAGTCATCATCGGGGTCAGGTTCTTACTCCATTTTTTAAATATCAGCGAATACCGGCTCAACGCTGAGAAAAATAAAAGGTTCATCATTGTCGGTGAAAAAGAAGAGGTTGAAAGGGTTTCGGAACTTTTACAAAAGACTGTCATGAACCCTGCTTTCATCGGATTGGTGAGTTACCGGCATCATAATAATAATTTCAATGGATTTATTGGCCATCTGGGCCAGATCAAAGAAATAATTACCATCCATAAAATTGATGAAGTGATTTTTTGTGCCAAGGATATCCCTGCCCAGGTGATCATAGATAAAATGTCTGATTTGAAAGACGAGCAGGTTGACTACAAAATTGCGCCACCAGAAAGTCTTTCCATTATAGGCAGTAATTCCATCAATACTTCCGGGGACCTTTATATTATCGACATCAATGCCATCATTAAAAAATCAAACCGACGTAACAAGCGGATGCTGGATGTAACGGTGTCATTGATTTTATTGCTCTTATATCCACTGCTCATTTTTATTGTTAAGAAGCCTGTCGGAGTATTGAAAAATATTGGTGCAGTTCTTTTTGCCATGAAATCATGGGTTGGTTATACCTATCTATCTGAAAGTGAAACACAGAGATTACCCGAAATAAAATCCGGGGTATTGAACCCACAGGATGCTTTTAAACAAAAAAACTTATCCGAAGAAACCATAATACGGCTTAATCTTCTTTATGCCCGCGATTACAAGCTGGCAAATGATATTAATATCATTATCAAAGGATTCAGTCAGTTAGGCCGATCGTAAAATGAAAATCGAAGCCATTCTTACTAAATGGCTAAATTGTGAAGAAACTTGAATCTTTCAATATTAATTAACCCATCTGATGGAACTGAAACTTACCAGACCGATTGTATTCCTGGATCTCGAAACAACCGGGATCAAGGTAGCTACTGACCGTATCGTAGAAATTTGTCTCCTGCGTGAACAGGTTGACGGCACTATTAAGATTAAAGCCCAAAGGGTCAATCCTGAAATTCCGATACCTCCGGAAGTGACTGCAATTCATGGGATTACCAATGAAGATGTCAGAGATTGCCCGACATTTAAGCAAATAGCACATGAACTGGATCAATTTCTGGAAAATTGTGATCTTGCTGGTTATAATTCAAACCATTTTGATATACCTCTGCTGGTAGAAGAATTTCTCCGTGCCGGTATGGATTTTGATCTCAGGGGCCGCCGTTTTGTTGATGTCCAGAATATATTTCATAAAATGGAACCCCGTACCCTGTCAGCGGCTTATAAATTTTATTGCCAACACGAACTCATCAATGCCCACAGCGCTGAAGGAGATACACGGGCCACCTATGAAATCCTCAAAGCCCAATTGGACCGCTATGAAAATGTGACTTTAAAAGACCGAAACGGGAATGAAATTCAACCTGTCGTCAATGACATCAAAACCCTTTCTGATTTTTCCACTTTAGGTAAATCTGCAGATCTGGTTGGACATATCATATATAATGATAAAAGTATAGAGATCTTCAATTTCGGGAAACATAAAGGGAAACCAGTCGTTCAGGTATTCAAGGATGAGCCTTCTTATTACGATTGGATGATGAAAAGTGAATTTCCTCTTTCCACTAAGAAAGTAATAACATCAATTAAACTTAAAGGGTTCAACAACGAATCAGTTAGGCTCGGTTAATTTAACCCATCCTTTAAACTATGAAAATCATATGCATTGGTCGAAATTATGTTGATCATATCAGGGAACTCAATCATTCTATACCCTCTGACCCGGTTTTTTTCCTAAAACCAGATACTGCATTACTGATACGGAACCGGCCGTTTTATTATCCGGCATTTACCGGCAATATTCATTATGAAATTGAACTGGCGCTGAAGATTTGTAAGGTAGGGAAGAATATACAGTCAAAATTTGCAGGTAATTACTATAATGAGATAGGGATCGGTTTCGATATGACAGCACGCGATTTACAGGAAAATGCAAAACAGAAGGGTCTTCCCTGGACAATGGCAAAAGGTTTCGATCAATCGGCCCCTCTGGGTAAATTTCTCCCTAAATCATCTTTTCCTGATGTCACGAACATCCCATTCCATCTCGATTTAAATGGGAAAACGGTGCAGATCGGTAATTCTTCTATGATGATTTTTTCCTTCAGTGAAATTATCGTTTATATTTCACGGTTCATGACCCTGCACACCGGTGATATTATCTTTACCGGGACTCCTGCCGGGGTCGGCTCTGTCAAACAAGGAGATAAACTGGAAGGGTTTATTGGAGATCAAAAACTATTAAATTGCCTGATCAAATAAAACATCAATATTACTGGAGATTATCAGGTAAGTATTATCTCGTCGATTACATTTGAGCCCACTGCTTTGTTCAATCCCTGGATGATCTTGTTGCGGGCGTACATTAATTCGTTCTTCAACGCGGCAGACTCAACTTTCACGTATAACGTCTTCCCCTGTATATTCAATCTTTTCGTATTTTTCGCAACGATTTCGCCCACAACACTTTCCCAGGAAGCCAATACTTGAGCCTGACTCATTTTATTGTTCAGGTGATATTTTTCAAAAAATTCTTCAATAGCCACTTTGATGGGCTTTTCATTTGATTTTCTCATATACCGGAGATACCGGACAAAGATACCTATTCTTCCCGATTCAGGATTGGCAGGCAGAAAATTTTGTGATCTATATCCATGGCATCGAAAATCACACGGATGCGTTGTTCACTGGTATCAGTTATAAAAACCTGACCAAAACTATGCTCGCTAACCAATTTAATTAGCTGGGCAACCCGCAGATCATCCAGTTTATCAAAAACATCATCCAGGAGAAGGATGGGCTTGAACCCCCTAATGGTACAAGTATAGTCAAACTGAGCAAGTTTGATCGCAATCACAAAAGATTTTTGCTGACCCTGACTACCAAATTTCTTGACAGGATATCCATCCAATAAAAATTCCAGATCATCTTTATGAATGCCGATGGTAGTATATTGTGCGGACTGGTCGGCGTTAATTGCATCTTTGAATTTTTTCCGGTAAGGCGTATTTAATAATTGTGAAATATAGTGAATGTCAACCTTTTCACTTCCGCCTCCGATCAGGTTGAAAAAACGCTGGAAAACCGGGACGAATTGTTCAAGGAACTTTTTTCTTTTTACCAAAACATTCTCCCCTCGTTGAATAAGTTGCTCATCCCAAATATCTACTGCCGCGGCATCAAAATATTGATTTTCGGCAAATGACCGCAGTAAGGTATTGCGCTGTACCAGCGCTTTGTTATACTGGATCAGATCGTCGAGATACAGCTTATCAAATTGTGATATGACGCTATCAATATATTTTCGCCGGAGTTCACTTCCGTCATTGATCAGGTCCCTGTCATAGGGTGAAATCATGACCAGTGGAAAATTACCGATATGGTCTGATAATCGTTCGTATTCTTTTTTATTGATCAAAAATTTTTTACGCTGGTTTTTTCTTTGGATGCACTGGATTAATTCATGGATGCCCTCTCCCCTGATAAAACTACCATGAAGAGCAAAAAAATCATCCCCATGCCTGATATTTTGAGCATCCAAAGAAGTAAAATAACTTTTACAAAATGAAAGGTAATGGATGGCATCAAGCAAATTTGTCTTTCCGACCCCATTGTTTCCAACAAAACAATTGATTTTATCAGAAAAAGCGAATTCTTCCTGTAGATAGTTTTTAAAACTGGTCAGGGATATCTTTTCAAGGTACATGCTACTGTTCAAACTTTTTAATTTCCCTTTCAATTTCTTCCATCAACCATCTTGGCGTAGAAGTCGCACCGCATATTCCAACTTCCTGAACTCCGGTAAACCAATCCATTCTCAATTCTGAAATACTTGAAATGAGTATTGTCTTCGGGTTTACTTCTTTACAAACCCGGTAAAGGATCATGCCATTTGAGCTTTTCTGACCGCTTACAAATATCACCAGGCCGAACCTGGCGGCAAATTCACGCAAATAGCCTGAACGGTTCGAAACCTGTCGGCAAATACTGTCATTCCATTCAAAATCAATTTTCCCATCAGGAGAAAAAGCTGCCATTTTTTCCTTAATGATTCCGACAATCCGGTTGAAACCATCAATGCTTTTTGTCGTCTGACTATACAATCTGACCGGTCTTGAAAAGTCAATTTTCTTCAGGTCTTCTTCATCTCCTATCACAATTGCCTTGCCATTCGTCTGACCCACAAGACCATTGACTTCTGCATGTCCTTCTTTCCCATAAATGACGATCTGGCCATTTTTTGATTTCATTTCCTGATATCCATGTTGAATGACATGTTGAAGATTAAGCACAATCGGACAGGAGGCGTCAATCAGTTCAATATTGTTTTCAACAGCGATCTTATAAGTTTCAGGTGGTTCACCATGGGCCCGGATCAACACCTTACAATCCCTGATGGTTTTCAGTTCCTCATTGTTGATGATGATCAATCCCATATTTTTCAGCCTGTTCACTTCCATATTGTTGTGCACAATATCTCCCAGGCAATAAAGTACAGGGTTATGTTTCAATTCTCGTTCGGCTGCTTCAATTGCATAAACAACCCCAAAACAAAAACCCGAGTGAGGATCAATTGTAATCTTCACTTCTATTGTTTTTTTACAAATTCCTGAAGATTGACTGAAAGGGTAATATAATTCCGGTAGGCGCCATACTGATCAGTTGATCGAGTGTAATCCAGTTGAAACATTTTTACATGTAATCCGGCGCCCATTGAAAATCCGGCAAGACCGGTTTTGCCGTTGATTTTTAATTCCTGACGGGTCTGATAATTATATCCTACGCGGATGGCAACAACTTTTGCGATGGTCAGTTCAGCGCCTAAAACGATATGTCTCATCAGATTATCTGCAAATTTTGCAGCGCCTGTTTTTTCCTTAACCTCACCGGTAATAGGGTCAGGCTGATTATCCGGATCGTCGGGATCAAAATAGGACAAATCCCAATGGTTCAGATCGGTGATAAGCTCGGAAAACCTCAGCGGGATATGCTTAAGTTTTTCAGATAACCCGATCTGCAATTCAAAAGGAAGTGAAACCCGCTGATTGGCCACATAAGGTGACAGTTCCAACCCGATATTCCTGCCAATGAGAGAAGCAGTAAACGATTTGTCTTTTGAGGTATAAGTACCTGCGACATCTACCGCGATGCCAAATGATCGGTAAGTATCCAATTGAGAATAGATCAGTTTTCCATTGGCGCCAATGGAAAATAAAGGAGTGAGTTGACGTCCCCATCCAATATTTAAAGCATATTCAGAAGCATAAAAGTCACCGGTTGGATTTTCAGCCGCATCCATTCCGGTGAATTTCCCATAGTTGATATACTGCAAACTACCAACAAAACTTCCTGCTTTTTTGAAATTATAGGCATACGCCACAAATCCGTAATTGATCCCTCCTGGACTATGTACATAGCTAAATGCCAGACTATTACTCATTTCTGGTATGATCAGGGACGGATTGGCTTGGGTCAATGTGAGATCGTTGTCGTTGACGGCTAAAAAATTACCTCCCATGGAGGCAATCCTGGCAGAGTTGGTATAGCCAAGGAACTTATAAGTTCCCAGACCTCCAATCTGTGCATAAAGCCCTCCAAACAGAATGATAACAAAAAGAGTAGTAAGAAAAAACCTTTTTATTGTATAAGACACGTGGCAGTTTTAATATTTCAAGTTATTCTAACGGTTTTTCTGAAAAAATATTTTATTCCATTCTATTATGTCATCAACCCCCTGCCAGTTTTGCAAATCTTTTTTTCTTCCGTTAAATCCGTAACTAATTTGTCAAGGATGCCGTTAATGAATGATTTGCTTTTATGGGAGCTAAATTCCTTGGAAATTTCGATGTATTCATTCAAGGTCACTTTGACAGGAATCTGGGAAAAATTCAGGAGTTCGACCAGGGCCATTTTAATCAGAATAATGTCAGTGAGGGCAATGCGCTCCAGCTCCCAATTCTGAGTCCTGGGCTCGATCAAATGATCCAGTTCCTCAGTTTGCGTGACGGTTTTTCTGAATAGTTCCCGAATAAATCGCTGGTCTTCCTTGGGATCATCATCGAGGTCCTTAACAAACAGGTTGATCAATTTATCTTTCTCCGAAAAAGATTCGGTCAGAAGCTTTAATGTTTTAAGAACAAAAACCGAAGCAATATCAAAGTCGTCAGACCAAAAGATGTTTCTCTCTTCGCAATATGATTGAAAGTCAGATGATTTGGCAATAAACTTCCTGAAAATCCTCTCCATAAATTCCTGATCTTCACGGTAGGAAATTTTCCCTGAATTCAAGTATTCAGTTAAATCCTTACTCGTTTTCAGTTTCTGGTAAACTTTACGAACCATGTTCTGTTCTTCAGTCCATGAAACCTTATACTTTTCAATTTGCGCTATAAGATCTTGGTTTTGTTTCAGTTGAATAAAAACACGGTTTTCCAGTAATTTCAGGTTGGGATTTAATTCATCAGCTGTCGGATAGAATTTGGTTTTGGACTCCTCCATCCGGTAAGCATAAAAATGAATGACTTCGAATAAAAAAGAAAAGAGCAGATAGTAGAGTTCATAAAATTTATCGATACTCCTGAGCAGGTTTTTCTCAGCAATGTCCAGTCGTGACTCCCCTCCCTGGAAATAAGCATAAAGCGCCTGGAGAACTTTGATACGATATTGCCTTCTGCCTAACATAGCCCGTTTGTTATAAAGAACATATTTACAATTGCCGAATATTGGACGCAAAGCTAAGGAATTAAGAAATTAAATTTGGTTTTCAAATAATATTTTTATTTTTGCGTTCACTGAATGATACTGATGAATCAATAATAAAGTCATAGCACCATGGAGGAAAACGAAAATAAAGAAAGAGACCGGGAAGAAATATTTTCACGCGCTGTTCGGGCTGGGAAACGGACCTATTTTTTTGATGTAAAAGCAACAATTGGTGAGGAGCACTATCTGACTATCACTGAGAGTAAAAGAAGGTTCAACAATGAACAGGGAAAATTCATTTATGAAAAGCACAAACTTTTTCTATATAAAGAGGATTTTGAAAAGTTTCATAATGGCCTGAATGACGCTTTCGAGTTTATCCGTACCGGGAAAGCGCCAGCAAGACCAGAACCGGAAACCGAATTGACAGAACCGGACTTGAACCCCGATCTGAAAATCGCTCATACCTCTCTTGAGTTTGAAGATCTCACGTCCGAGACAGATAAAGTCTGACTCAACCTGTTTATCCCCACTTTAATTTCTTCCGGTAATTAATTGTGGATAAAAATTTTCAACAATCATCAGGCGATTGTTATTTCGATGTATTTTTGTCAACTTGTATTACGCACCAAATGGGGAAAGTAATTGCTATTGCTAACCAAAAAGGAGGGGTCGGTAAAACCACTACGGCCATTAACCTTGCTGCCGGTCTTGCCATCCTTGAACATAAGACCTTGATCATTGATGCCGACCCTCAAGCCAATGCAACATCTGGTGTTGGTTTCGATCCCCGGAACATCAAAACCAGTATCTATGAATGTATCATTGATGATGTCGAGCCCCGGAATATCATTCTAAATACCGCCACCCCTTTCCTCGATCTGTTGCCTGCTCATATTGATCTGGTGGGCGCTGAGATTGAAATGATCAATCTTCCCAATCGTGAAAAAATGATGCGGAAGGTCATTGCGCCCATCAAAGACACATACGATTTCATCATCATCGATTGTTCCCCATCACTTGGCCTTATAACGGTTAATTCCCTTACTGCCTCTGATTCCGTGATCATTCCCGTACAATGTGAATACTTCGCTCTTGAAGGGCTCGGTAAATTGCTGAATACTATAAAAATTGTTCAATCCCGGCTGAACCCCGCCCTGGACATTGAAGGGATCCTTCTTACCATGTATGATAACAGGTTAAACCTGGCTAAACAAGTGGTTGAGGAAGTAAAAACACACTTTCAGCAGATGGTATTCCGTACCATCATCAACAGAAATACAAAATTGGGCGAAGCGCCCAGCTTCGGGATGACCATCATGATGCACGACATCAACAGTATGGGGGCCGTCAACTATCTCAACCTGGCCAGGGAAATTCTGCAAAAAAACGAATTGACCCAGTTAACTAACGCTGAAAAAGAGATCAATGTCTGACCTTCACGGAAAAAAGAAAGCATTAGGCAGAGGATTAAGTGCCCTGTTAGACGGTTCGGATTCGGAAGGGGCCCCCAAGGAAATTTCATCTGAATACATTTCAGGATCTGTTTCTCGTGTCAGGACCGATCAGATTGAAGCCAATCCATTTCAACCCAGGAATTACTTTCAGGAGTCGGAACTTGCCGAACTGGCTATGTCCATTCAGCAACACGGGATCATTCAACCTATCACGTTGCGGAAAATCGGTCATGACAAATATCAGCTGATAAGCGGTGAACGGAGATTAAAAGCCTGCAAAATTGCGGGGTTAAATGAAGTTCCTGCTTATGTACGGCTTGCCAATGATGAGCAAATGCTTGAAATGGCCCTGGTAGAAAACATCCAGCGGCAAGATCTCAATCCACTCGAAATTGCTATCAGCTTCCAGCGGCTGCTCGAAGAATGTAAGATCAAACAGGAAGAATTAAGTCAGAAAGTTGGTAAGGACAGGTCTACTGTTTCAAATTATATACGTCTTTTAAAGCTCCCCACTGAAGTACAGGTTGCGGTTCGCGATAACCTTATTACCATGGGCCATGCCAGGGCCATTATCAATGTTGATGACGAAAAAAACCAGTTGCTTCTTCTGCAGAAAATCCTTGAGAAAAAATTATCGGTCCGACAGGTTGAAGAGGCCGTTAGAAATTTAGTCGTGGGGAACTCATTGAAATCTGTACGGATCCAATCACCAATTCCCGAAAAATTTGAAAATGCCCGTACTGCCTTAAAAACAAAGTTACAGTCGAAAGTCGAAATAAAAGTTAATCCAAAAGGATCAGGCACAATATCCATCCCATTCCATACGGATGAGGATTTCGATAGGATTATTGCCAAACTTAATTCCTGAATGAAACTGCACTTTCATTTTATTTTATTATGCAGTGTATTGATCTTTAATTCTTTACCTGCCCATGCACAAACAGATTCCACCTTTCAGGAAACTCCTGACAGCATTCTGGAAAAAAGACATTCTCCCACCAAAGCGACCATCATGTCAGCCTGCCTTCCCGGACTCGGGCAAATTTATAATCGAAAAATCTGGAAAGTTCCTATAATTTATGCGGGTTTTGGTGTCATGGCCTACTTCATTTATACCAACGCTGATGAGTATATTAATTTTAAATGTGCCTATATTGAATCTTCTTATGGCGACAGGAATGGTTCATATAGCGACTTGGTACAAAAATATTCAAAGGATGAACTTTTATCAGCCCGGGAATATTACCGGCGAAACCTTGAAATCAGTTGTCTTATCACCGCGGTATGGTATGCGTTGAATGTCCTGGACGCAACCGTTGATGCGCATCTTTTCACTTTCAATATTTCTGATAAACTAGCCCTGAAGGTAGAACCTTCATGGCAACCTTCGGGGATCAGTCACAGACCCGTGACCGGGATGAGATTATGCTTGAAGTTTTAATTATTTTAATTCTGTTAACTCTTATAATTTTTTATGAAAATAGCTTTACTGGGATACGGAAGAATGGGTCAGGAAATTGAGAAACTGGCGCTTAAAAAGGGACACAGGATTTGCCTGATCATCGACAGTCTGGAAGACTGGGAAAAGGATGGCCATCTCCTGCCCCAGGCAGATATTGCCATTGATTTTACTACACCTACCAGTATTGTTGATAACATATACCGGTGTTTCGATGCCAATATACCGATCGTAACGGGTACAACCGGTTGGCTGGATGAGCTGGAAAGAGTTCGAGAGGATTGCCTGAACCGGAAACTAACCCTTTTCTTCTCTCCGAATTTCAGTATCGGTGTCAACCTTTTTTTCGAACTGAACCGTCGTCTGGCTGATATCATGTCGAAATGGAGCAATTATGAGATTTCCATCGAAGAAACCCATCCCGTACATAAACAGGATGCACCTAGTGGGACCGCTATTGTTCTTGCCAACGATATCATTCGGTATTCGGAGCGTAAGGATAAATGGGTCAACGAAGCTGTTGAAAACCCAGAAGAATTGGGAATCAAATCTTACCGGACTGACAATGTCCCGGGGACACACCTGGTACGCTATGAATCAGAGGATGATAGCATTGAAATAGTCCACACGGCAAAAAGCCGGCGGGGGTTTGCAGTTGGCGCAATTCTTGCTGCAGAATGGGTTTTGGGCAAAAAAGGGTTTTTTGAATTGAAAGATCTCCTGTCATCCCAGATATTCACTAAACAGAAATAAGAAAGTAGCCGATTGTGCGTTATTCTAAAATATACATTTCAAATATCTGACCCATGAACCTTTACCTGATCATTACCATTTTGTTTTTCGTTCTATCAATTGCAGGCCTATGGGGGGTCTTTGAAAAGGCCGGTGAAAAAGGCTGGAAAGTCCTTATTCCGTTATATAACTGGTACGTCTGGCTGAAGATTATTAAAAAGCCCCTCTGGTGGTATATTTTTATTCTGGTTCCGTTTATCAACGTATTTGTACTTCTCCTGATGGTAGTCGAAATTCTCAATTGTTTTGGGAAGCGTGGATTAGTCCAACAGGCTCTTGGCGTGATTTTCCCGTTCTTTTACCTTCCTTATCTCGCATTTTCGCCCAAAGAGTCTTATACTGATCCCGACAAGCATCCCCCCATTAAAAAAACAGCTGTCAGGGAATGGGTCGATGCTATCATTTTCGCCGTCATTGCAGCCAGTATCATCCGGATATTTCTGATCGAAGCTTATACCATTCCAACTTCATCCATGGAAAAAACCTTGCTGGTCGGCGATTATCTTTTCGTGAGTAAAATCAGCTTTGGCCCCAAGGTCCCCAATACACCACTGGCTTTCCCATTCGTTCACCACACCTTGCCCATGACCAAAGACACCAAATCCTATCTCGAATGGATCCACTTACCCTATTACCGGTTCCCTGGATTCTCTGATATTAAAAACATGGATGTTGTGGTGTTCAATTATCCTGATGGTGATACCCTTTCTTCAACGTTGCAAAGCAGCATCAGCTATTATCAGCTTATCCGGCAATTCGGGCGCAACGCGGTATGGAATAACAAAGAGTATTTCGGGGAAATTATAGCCAGGCCCGTTGATAAGCGTGAAAATTTCATCAAGCGTTGTATAGGGATCCCTGGTGACACTATTACAATTATTGACCGTACGGTGTTGATCAATGGGAAACCGGAACAAAATCCGGGAAAACGACAATTCAAATACCTGCTGAAAACGGATGGGAGCCCCATTAACCAGAAAAATCTTGAAAAACTTGATATTACCGAAAAATTTGAAACAGATAACAACGGCACATACGAGCTTACCCTTTCGGAAGAAGCCAACCAGAAGCTACGACAATATTCCAATGTGGTTTCTATTGAGCCGATAGTTGTTCCAAAAGGTTCCTGGGATCCCAATATCTTTCCTTACGATTCAGCCTACCGGTGGAATGTTGACAATTTTGGTCCGTTATGGATCCCCAAAAAAGGAGTGACAATTCCCATTAATCTTAAGAACATTTGTTTTTATCAACGGATTATCGATGTTTTTGAAGGAAATGAATTGAACATCAAGGATGGGAAGATCTTCATCAATGGCAAAGAATCCAGAACGTATACCTTCAAAATGAATTACTACTGGATGATGGGCGATAACCGCCATAATTCGGCAGATTCAAGATACTGGGGATTCGTCCCGGAAGACCATGTTGTCGGAAAAGCTGTATTTGTATGGCTATCTTTAGCCCCCAACAAATCCCTGTTTGACGGAAAAATCCGTTGGAATAAACTCATGAGAGTCGTAAAATAAGTAATTTTGCATTGAATATAAAAACAATCATCGTTAATAAATATGTTATGAGAAAAACATTTGTAATATTTTCCGTTATCTTTTTAGCCTTTTATAGTTTTACATTCACAACACAGGGCGCTAAGCCATTTGAGGGTATAATAACTTTCAAGATAACCTATCCCGACAACAAATTTTCAGAAAGCCAGATGGCCATGTTCCCAAAAGTACTGACTGTTTCAATCAGAGGCTTAAAGTCACGTACAGATATGCAGATAGGTGGGATAAATACCGTCGAAATCACCGATTATGAATCCAAATCAAAAGTTTCACTGCTTAATATGATGGGTCAGAAATATGCTATCAAGCAGACTACTGCCGACATTGAAAAAGATTTGTCAAAGGGGGGTGTTACGACCGTTGAATTATCCGGTGAAACAAAAATAATTGCCGGATATACCTGCAAAAAAGCCATCGTAACTGTGAATGACGACGGAATTAAAACCAAATTCGAGGTGTTTTATTCCAGTGAACTCGGATCGAAATTATCGAACTTCGATAATCCTGTTTACAAAGATATTGATGGTGTTCTTTTGGAATTCTCTGTACAGAACCAAAACGTGAATATGAAATTCACGGCATCCTCCGTTGACAAGAAGAATGTTCCGGCAAAAGATTTTGAAATTCCATCCGACTATGTTTTGACCACCAAGGATGAGCTTAAAACAAAATTCGGGGGCGGAGGCGAATAACATCGCATGGCAAAAAAGGGCAACCCGCTGAAAACAAATACTTTCAAGGATGAGATTGCGATGTCTGACAACCTTGATAGTAGGATACCCCTGGACGATAAGAAACGGGACAAGAAAGCTATGCCACCACCCCGCTCAGAGGCAGGAAATATTAAGCATGAAAAGCGTTTCCGTGTTTTAGGGCTTTTTTTAATCCTGTTATCCTTTTTCCTTCTCTTTTCCTTTACCTCTTACATTCTGACTTGGAAGCATGACTTTGACTTTCCTGATACAGTACTGAAGCACTTTACCCTGAGCTGGTTTTTTGAAATCAATAACAATATCGATAACTGGATGGGGAAAATCGGCGCCCTGACCGGATATTTATTTATATCCAAATGGTTTGGGGTCGCTTCATTTTTTTTCGTCATCATTCTTTTTAACACAGGATTAAAACAATTCATTCATCGCCCTCTCTTTTCAGTTTGGAAAACATTTGAATATGGCTTTTTCGGCATTTTATGGCTCCCGGTCCTGCTGGGTTTGACCTACCCTGATAATGATCTTTTGAGTGGGGCCTATGGGTTTCAAATGAACATCTGGCTCATTGATCTGTTTGGCACATCAGGATTGATCCTTGTCCTGGTTTTTTGTTTTTTAAGCTTTATCATTTTAACTTTCAATATTCCTTTCAGATGGTTCAGAAAAAAACAACCCGTTGAAATACCTGTCAAAGAATCGCCAACCTCTGCTGAAACCGACCTGGGAGTGGACAATTCTGAAATTGATAAAGGAGAGGTATTCCATGATATTCCTGTAGTAAACCAGTTTATAGAAGAACCGTCTGATGATCATCAGACGGTTGACTTGGAACTGGCTGGCACAACCGATTCAGAAACCAATTCCAAAGAGGAGATCGAGCTTCTGATTGAATCACCGGTTAATGAATCTGCAGGGAATGGAAAAATTGACCACCAAACCCTTGACACCAGATATGACCCAACACTTGACCTTCCCAGGTATAAATTTCCGACCCTCGATCTGTTGAATGATTATGGTGGTGATTCCATCAACGTGAAGAAGGAAGAGTTGGAAGCGAATAAAGATAAAATTGTTCAGACACTCTCAAACTATGATATCCGGATCCAAAAAATCAAAGCGACCATAGGTCCGGCGGTAACATTATATGAAATAATCCCGGAAGCAGGAATCCGAATTTCACGGATCAAGAACCTGGAGGATGACATAGCTTTAAGCCTTGCTGCCATGGGGATCCGGATCATCGCCCCCATTCCCGGAAAAGGCACTATCGGCATTGAAGTCCCCAACAAAAACCCCGAGATTGTTTCGATCAAATCATTGTTGAGTACTGAAAAATTTAAAACCTCTTCTTACGAATTGCCTTTTGTCCTTGGGAAAACCATCTCCAACGAAACTTTCATTGCTGACCTTGCCCGGATGCCTCATCTGTTGATGGCCGGAGCTACCGGACAAGGTAAATCCGTTGGTCTGAATACCATTATCACTTCACTGTTATATAAAAAGCACCCTTCTCAGGTTAAATTTGTTTTGATCGACCCCAAGAAAGTCGAGCTCACACTCTATACCAAAATAGAAAGACATTTTCTGGCAAAATTACCTGACTCGGATGATGCCATAATTACCGACACAAAGAAAGTCATCCGGACCCTGAATTCTTTGAATATTGAGATGGACAGCCGCTATGACCTTCTGCGGGATGCCCAGGTAAGAAATATCAAAGAATACAATGAAAAATTCTTCTCCAGGTTGCTCAACCCAAATGAAGGACATCATTTCCTCCCATATATAGTATTGGTAATTGATGAGTTCGCCGATCTGATCATGACAGCTGGACGGGAAATAGAGACCCCGTTGACACGGCTCGCTCAGCTTGCAAGGGCTACGGGGATACACCTGATCATCGCAACACAAAGACCTTCGGTAAACATCATCACCGGTACCATCAAAGCCAATTTCCCCGCACGGATCGCCTTCAGGGTAATATCAAAGATTGATTCCCGCACCATCCTCGATTCGTCAGGAGCCGATCAACTCATTGGCCGTGGAGATATGCTGCTTTCTACCGGAAGCGAACTTATCCGTTTGCAGTGTGCCTTTGTCGATACACCTGAAATCGATCGGCTGACAGAATTTATTGGCAGCCAGAGAGGCTATCCAGATGCTTATGCACTACCTGAATATTCCGATGAAGAAGGGGGAAATACTAAAGATATTAATCCAGATGAACGGGACGAATTTTTCAGCGAAGCTGCCCGATTGGTTGTAGAGCACCAGCATGGATCCACTTCTCTGATCCAAAGGAAATTGAAACTGGGCTATAACCGGGCTGGAAGGATCATCGATCAACTTGAATGTGCCGGAATTGTAGGCCCCTTCGAAGGAAGTAAAGCAAGGGAAGTACGATTTAAGGATCTGAATGCCCTGGAGGAACACCTGAATATGCTTGGGCTATCTTAACTTTTGAACTAAACCAAAATAATATGAGAACTATCTTATCCTTTATCCTTATTTCAATCACTCTTTTAGGTTACAGCCAGGGTAAAGATCAAAAAGCGGCCGCCCTTCTGAACGAAGTCAGTACAAAGACAAAAGCATATAAATCCATCAAGGTAGATTTTTCCTATACCATGGAAAATGCAAAGGCTAAAATCAATGAAGAAAAAACCGGATCATTGCTTATATCAGGAGATAAATACAAGATGACCGTTTCTGGTCAAACCGTCATTTGTGATGGAAAAACCATTTGGACTTATATTAAGGAATCAAATGAGGTACAGGTAAATACATTGGAAAATAAAGATGATGCCCTGACACCGTCAAAATTACTTACCACTTATAATTCCAATTATAAATCCCGGATTATTAAAAGTCCGGATCCGGGCATTGAGGCAATTGAGTTAATCCCCAACACAACCAAAAATTTCAACAAAGCTATCCTGGGGATTGATAAAGTAAAAAAACAAATCAGGAGCTTTACATTATTTGATAAAAGCGGAAACACTTATACTTATAAAATCAAAACCTTTATCACAGACACTCCGGTAATTAACAGCGAATTCATTTTTGATGAAAAGAAATTTCCCGGTGTGGAAGTCATTGATATGCGTTGATCGTGAGTCACAAACAAACCAAAGATGTCAAATACCTGAGGGAAATTGCGACCGAAATCAGAAAATCGATCGTTCAAAGTCTTACTGAAGCCGGTTCAGGCCATCTTGGTGGCCCGCTCGGGCTTGCCGATGTTTTTACTGCCCTGTATTTTTCTATTCTCCGGCATGATCCATCCATTCCCCAATGGGCCGGCCGCGACCGGTTAATCCTATCTATTGGACATGTCGCACCGGTTTTATATGCCACTTTAGCCCATGCCGGATATTTTCCAGTGCAGGAACTCTTGACGCTCCGGAAACTGGGAAGTCGTTTACAGGGACATCCCGGACGGGATCATGGATTACCGGGCCTGGAATTATCAGCTGGTTCCCTCGGGCAAGGTTTATCTGTGGGTCTAGGCATGGCTATTTCTGCAAGGCTTAACCACCAAACACATAAGATCTATGTCATAACCGGTGATGGCGAACTTCAGGAAGGATCTAACTGGGAATCGGCCATGGCCGCTGCTCACCACAGGTTGGACAACCTGATCGCTGTTGTTGATCGTAACGGAGTCCAGATCGATGGAAGGACAGAAGATGTTATGCAACTGGAGCCCCTTGAAGAGAAGTGGAAAAGTTTTGGTTGGCAGGTTGAATCTTGTGATGGCAATAACATGGTACAGTTGCTTGAAGTTTTTGAAAAAGTTCAGGATGCTCAAAAACCTACTGTCATCCTTGCCCATACAAGAATGGGAAAGGGAATTAAAAGCATCGAAGGAGATTACCATTGGCATGGAAAAGTCCCCAATGCTGATCAATCCGTAGATTTTTTAAGAGAACTTTCAGGAATCCCAGTTGATATGCGACAAGCATAAAAAGAGAAAATTTCGTTCAGAAAAAAAAAGATAAATAAACTTGGGCCCATTTAAAAACAGAGGAAATAAAGCGACCAAGGCCGGATTCGGGGAAGGATTGCTCGAAGCAGGCAAGCGGAATCCTGATGTTGTAGCAATTGGCGCTGATATCACCTCATCGGTCGGCGTTAATTTATTTGCAGATGCGTTTCCGGATCGATTTATTTCTTTAGGTATAGCGGAACAAAATTGCATGGGAGTAGCAACAGGTCTGGCCCTGGAGGGGAAGATCCCGGTGTTTTCCACGTATGGTGTATTTGCTGCTCTCAGGGCGGCTGATCAAATTAGGGTTTCGGTATGTTACAACAATGTTCATGTTATTATCGGCGGCGCTCACGCGGGTGTTTCAGTTGGTCCCGATGGCGCGACCCATCAGGCCCTGGAAGATCTTGCCATCATACGGGTAATGCCTAATATGACCGTATTTTCTCCCTGTGATGCCACCCAGACAAGATGGGCTGTTTTTACCGCCATCGAAAAGTGTAAGGGTCCTGTTTACATCCGTTTCGGAAGGGAAGCTATGCCTGATTTCACAAATCCCGATGAAGTTTTTTGTCCCGGTAAGGCACAACTCATGATACCGGGGGACGATCTTACAATCTGTGCTACCGGGCATCTTGTCTGGGAGGCTATCATGGCCGCCGGTCAGCTTTCTGAGCTGGGAATTCATGCACGCGTGCTGAATATCCATACCATAAAACCCATCGACAGCAAGACCATTATTGAAGCAGCCCAAGAAACCGGCGCTATCGTTACTGCAGAAGAACACCAGATCATAGGCGGGTTGGGGAGCGCAATTGCCGAAATTATTGTTCAGCATAATCCTGTTCCCATGGCTTTTATCGGGATGAATGACAGATTCGGGGAATCCGGTCCACCATTGGAACTGATGAAAAAATTCGGTATGAGTGCAGAAAACATAGTTTCCGAATCCCTAAGGCTGGTAAAAGAAAAAAAGGAAGGTTAATTCAATCGGATTTCTGAAGGATATTCAACCTTTTCCAAAAGCAAACCACATCCCGGGACTGATTTCCCTGCATGGGATCTGTTGCGGCTCTCAATGATCCACCTGAGTTCCTGTAATGAAATCTTTTGAAGTCCAAGATCGATCAGCGTCCCGACTATAGCCCTGACCATATTTCTGAGGAACCGGTCGGCCCTGATCGTAAATACCCGTTCATTTTCTTTTTCTTCCCAGAAGGCATGAAATATTTTGCAATTGTTCGTCCTTGTGTCTGTATTAACTTTCGAAAATGAGGTGAAATCATGATACTGCATGATCAAGGCTGCTCCTTCGTTCATAAGGTTCAGGTCTATAGGCAGGTGAAGATAATATTGGTAAAGAAGTCTAAAAGGGTCCTTAACTGTTGCAATATGGTAAGTATAAGTTCTCGAAATAGCGCTAAACCTGGCATGAGCAGAAGGTTTTACAGGGAAAATCTCAAATACGGCCAAACCCGGGTTTGTAAAACTGTTTAATTGATAAACCAATTTTTTTCGATCCGTTTCATTTAAAAGTGTTGTAATATCAAAATGGGCATAAAAACTTTTTGCATGGACACCGGCATCTGTCCTTCCGGCGCCAGTCAACGTTATTTTTTCCCGCAACACCAAAGTCAGCGCATCCTCCAGCGTTTCCTGAACAGTTGTGGCGTTGGGTTGAATCTGCCATCCATGAAAATTTGTACCATCATAGGCCAGATGGATGAAATAACGATAAGGATTCATATCTAATCATTGTACTGCAAAGATATCCAACAAAATTAACTTAAGTCAATTTAGATCATTTATAAATTATTTTAAACCCGACAAAAAACCGCTTATTGTTATTTAATTAACAAATATAAATGATAAATTTGCTTTGAATTTCTGTTAATATTTTCACAATTCGTTTTTATTTGTTATAAATTATTATATATCATTAACTTAAAATATTCATTATGACAGAGTGCCAGGAATTAATTAAAGAATTGGCAGACAAATATGGCCGGGAAAGAGCCAGTCTGCTACCCATACTTCAGGGGGTTGTCGAGAAAAATAATTACATCTCAGACACTTGCATGACTGATATTGCAAAGGAGCTTGATCTTTCTGCTGCCCAGGTATATGGAACAGCTACTTTTTATTCCTTTCTGGATACAGAACCAAGAGGAAAATATGTCATCCGGGTATGTAAGACGATAACATGCGATATGCATGGAAAGAAAATGATCATCCAGACCCTGGAAGATATGCTTAAAATAAAGGTCGGAGAAACCACCCCGAATAAGAAATTTACCTTACTCGAAACCAATTGTCTTGGTTGGTGCCATGAAGGGCCTGCCATGCTTATTAATGAAAAGCCCTTCAGTGGATTGACAACTGAAAAGGTGCATGACATCATCAGTGAATATATCAATAAATAATCTTAAAAATTAGGAGAAACAGTCATGTCAGAACAAACACTAAAAAGGGTTGACTTAATCTTCGGCGAATATTCCAATGTAAAATATAAAGTTTTAGCAGATACGTTGAAACGTTCCAATGAGGAAATTTTAAAAGACCTTTTGGATTCAGGTCTTCGCGGTCGCGGTGGCGCAGGGTTCCCTACGGCCATGAAATGGAAATATACAGCCGAAACCCCAAGCGATGAACGCTTTGTTATTTGTAACGCGGATGAGGGAGAACCAGGAACATTCAAGGACCGTGAAATTTTATTAAGGGTTCCAAGGAAAGTTTTTTCAGGAATGGCCATTTGTGGGAAAGTCATCGGCGCCAAGAAAGGTTATATGTACCTCAGGGGTGAATACCGTTTCATGATCCCTGAATTAATGAAAGAGCTTGAAATATACAATGACCATGCCAAGATGCTGGGCCATGATTTTGAAATTGAAATTCGTCTGGGTTCGGGAGCCTATATCTGCGGGGAAGAAAGTGCACTATTCGAATCGATGGAAGGTGGGCGTGGAGAACCTCGTAATAAACCGCCCTATCCTACAATCAGTGGTTTTATGAAAAAACCTACCGTTATCAATAATGTTGAGACCTTTGTCAATGTCATGATGATCATGCGCTTGGGCCCGGAACAATATAAAAAGCTTGGGACTACCGACTCTCGCGGATCCAAAGTGTTTTCTGTATCTGGCGATACACCGATTCCGGGAATCTATGAGCTGGAACTGGGAATGTCACTTGACCGGTTTGTAGATGAATTTGGTGATGGTGATACAAAAGCGGTCCAGGTTGGAGGAGCTTCCGGATTCTGTGTCCCCCGGAAAAAATTCAAAGAAACGGTTATCGGATTCGAGGGAGTCCCTACCGGTGGTTCTATGATGATTTTCAACAGTTCACGATCAATGTACAATGTACTCCATAATTATCTTGAATTTTTCGAAGAAGAATCATGTGGACAATGTACTCCTTGCCGTGTGGGCTGCCAGCAACTGCGGAAAGGTATTGTTGCTGTTAAAAAAGGTGAGAAAAAAGCAGTTTACCTGGATCAGTTAATGAAGTTAAGCGAGAGCATGAAGCTTACTGCAAAATGTGGTCTGGGACAATCCGTTGCCAATTCATTTTCCTCCATTGTCAACAATTTTAAGGAAGAGATGATCTACTAATCAAGTTTTAACCTGAAAATACACGAACAAATATGTCAAAAAAAATAAATCTCACCATTGACGGCATTAAAGTTTCGGTTGACGAAGGGATGACGATCCTTGAAGCCGCCCGGACGCTTAACATTCACATTCCGACCCTGTGTTATCATGAAGACCTTTGTGTGGCCGGTAACTGCCGCGTTTGCGTGGTAGAACAGGAAAAAGTTAAAAACCTTCCGGCATCCTGTGCCATGCCTGTAGCCGAAGGAATGATTATCCATACCAACAGTATGAAAGTACGTATGGCCAGAAAACATATTGTTGAACTGTTGTTGTCGGAGCACAACGCGGATTGTACAAAATGTTATAAAAATGGAAATTGTGAACTTCAAGGATTAGCTTCACAAATGCTTACAGGCGATCATCTGTTCCTTGACCTCGTACCGGATAAGAATTATACGATCGATATGTTTAATACGGCCATCGTCAAGGATGATAGTCGTTGTATACGCTGTCAGCGTTGTGTAAGGACTTGTGAGGAGTTGCAGAGTGTCAGCGCCCTGGGGGTCGCATATAAAGGGGATAAAATGAAAATTTCGACTTTCTTTGAACATCCTCTCTTTGAAGTAGTATGCACAAACTGCGGTCAATGTGTTAACCGTTGTCCGACCGGCGCTTTAATCGAACGTAATTATATTGACCAGGTATGGGATGCCATTTATGATCCGACCAAACACGTTGTTGTACAAACTGCACCAGCTGTTCGAATTGCACTTGGAGAAGCTTTAGGGCTGGCTCCTGGAAAAATTGTGACGGGAAAAATGGTCGCAGCGCTGAAGCGTCTTGGATTTGATTCGGTTCTTGATACAGACTTTACAGCCGACCTTACCATCATTGAAGAGGGTCATGAACTTCTTACAAGGTTGAAGGGCGCCCTTGTTGATAAAGACCCCACGGTAGCATTACCGATGGCAACCTCCTGCTCTCCCGGTTGGATTAAATTCATCGAACATACTTTCCCTGAATATCTCGCCAACCTTTCTACCTGCAAATCACCGCAGCAAATGTTCGGGGCCCTGGCCAAAACTTATTACGCGCAAAAACGCAAAATCGATCCTAAAAATATTGTTTCGGTTTCCATCATGCCATGCACCGCAAAAAAATTCGAAGCAAACAGACCTGAGATGCGTTCGAGTGGTTATAAAGATGTTGATTATGTGCTGACCACCCGTGAACTCGGAATTATGATCAAACAAGCCGGATTGGAATTTGAAGGTTTACCGGAAGAAAAGTTTGATAGTTTCATGGGGGCTTCAACCGGCGCTGCTGTTATTTTCGGATCAACCGGCGGCGTTATGGAAGCTGCCCTCCGTACCGTTTACGAAGTTGTTACCGGCAGGGAAGTACCTTTCGATGGATTGAATATCGTACCCGTCCGTGGAACTGAAGGGGAAATCCGCGAAGCTACTATCAGAATCGAAAAAGTGAAACCTGAATGGAGTTTCCTGGAAGGCGTTGATCTGAATTGTGTGGTTGCCAATGGATTAGCTAATGCAAAAAAAGTTATGCAAAACGTTAAAGACGGAAAGGCAAATTACCACTTTATCGAGATCATGGCTTGTCCGGGTGGATGTTTGGGCGGCGGGGGCCAACCAATTCCGACCAATAAAGATATCCGTTCAAAACGTAAATCGGCAATTTACGAAGAAGATATGGGGATGCCCATCAGAAAATCGCATGAAAACCCCGAGGTTGCTGCAATCTATGAAGAATTTCTTGAAAAACCTTTAGGCCATAAATCTCATGAGTTACTTCATACTCATTATACACCACGAAAGAGGTACTAATTATTAACTTCTTACAAAAAAAGGCTGTCCATTGTGGACAGCCTTTTTTTGTAAGAAAAAGCCACCGCCAAAAAATTGACGGTGGTTCAGCGCACATTTCTAACAATGGTATGTATAAAGAACGAATATTTACATTTTTTGAGGGTTCTCTCCAGGTTTGGAAGGAGCTTCGGGCGTTTCAACCTTAGGCGCCTTTCCGGTATCATCTTTCTTGGTCCTGATAATGACCTTTACATCTTTAGGGTTTCTGTCCATATACCGGTATCTGCCCATATCATTAGGCCTTTCCCTGTATATGATCCGCTCCTGCTTTTCAATAATCGGGGAATCATCGACATCAATAATAATTCGTTTTCCTCCCTTCCTATCTTTAATGGAATAACTTTTTACTTTATCCAGGGGAATATCCCCGATTATATCAGAAACCGTTTCCTGTGGGTTTAACATACGTTGCCTCTGAGCGCCCTGACCCGGGAACCAATTGCCACATTCCATATCTTTTAACATTTCAGGTGGTGTGGGGCAATCCGGGATACATGGAAAATTAAATCCAAATGAATTTCCGCGACCACTCTTAGGCATTTTCATACCCGGGCAACAGGCTCCTGGCATCATCCTCATCGCTTTTTTAACGATCTTATGAACAGAATCGGATAAAAGTGAATCAGGGATATCAAAATTTATTTCGAATTGCATTTCTTTCATTTCTTCAGATAATTCTTTCATTTCATCATTCATTCCTTCAACCATTGCTTCAATTTCTTCCTTTTCTAATAATTCGTCGGAAACGATAGTCGTGTCGAAAACAGAAGTTTCTCCATTTTTCTCACTCACAATTTTAAGTTTGATTGTTGATTTTGATTTGTTTGTCGCAGTTTCCTGTGAATAAACCGGAAGGAAAATGAAAATACTCAGAATCATTGCCATTCCCGACACAAAATATTGAATTTTATTATCAGATAAAAGTTTCATGAGGACCTCCTATGTTTAATTGACGGTACAAAACTACTTGCAGTAAGTCGCTGAAAGTGTTAATGAATCGTTAAAATTGGTTAATGAATCGTTAATCTTTAGGCACAACCCTTTTCTTTCAATATTTTTGTATCATGAAAAAAAGGTTGCTGTATTTTCTGATCGCAGGTATTTGTATCTCCCTGATCGGGATAATTATAGTCCAATTTTTCTGGATCCGGAACGCTTTCAACATCAAAGAATCGCAATTTGACCGTGGTGTCAATGAAGCGTTGGGAAGCGCTGTCAATAAAATTGAGACCAGGGAAAATATGTATTTCATCAGCCGGAATTTTGAAGGGGACAGCATTATGTCAATTGTTCAGGCTTTTACTAAAGACACTTCACAGATCATCATGGAGCGTTTGAATTCCCTCCTCGCTTCCAATGAGCTTCAACCTTGTAAAGAAAAGGAATGTCCGGCAAATCAGCCGTTCCTCCCCTCTTCCCCATCCCCACCCAGGCAACGAAGAGAAGTTATCCATTATTCCTACCAATACAATTTCACTCCTTTGCAGTCCGAGATGGACAGTATTTCAAAGCAAATGGAACAATTCATGAAGGAATTTCCAGATGCTCGTTTGAATACTTTTAGTTTTGAATGGAATGACCAGTTAGCACAACTGGATTCTATTTTTGAAAAGGGACGTGGATCTTATCGATTTCAGGAAGAGATGCCGAATGATTTGGTTATAACAAACCTGGAAGGGGAAGTCATCGTGGAGGCGCCTGATCCTCGCGGATCCAATTTCATCCGTTACCGTATGCCACAGGTAATGGATCCAAGAATAGTATATCATCGTCCCCAAAATCAGGCCCGTAGAAAGCAGTTAAAAGAAAACAGCATACAGAAGCTGGATAACAAAGCAAATAAAATCAAGGATGTTATTAAAAAGATGGCTATTGAACTGGAGACCAAACCTGCTCCGGTTCAACAACGCATCAATAAAAAAAATCTTCAGGCCACACTCAGTAAAGCTTTTGCCGATAAAGGGATTGATCTTCCCTTTGAATTTGCAGTCTATTCCCCATCCAACGACAGCAATCCGATACCGATCAGGTCCGCTGGTTTTGTAAAAGAAAACCAGTCCACATCACACCGTGTTTCCCTTTTCCCCGATGATCTATTTCAGAAACCGGATCTTTTGCTTGTCTTTTTCCCGGATCAGAAAACCCATGTATTGAAATCATTGTCACTTTTACTTTTTGGATCCATTCTCTTCACGCTCATCATTGGCCTTACCTCCGGTGCAAGCATTGTAGTAATGATCAGGCAAAAGAAGATCTCCGACATTAAAACCGATTTCATCAATAACATGACCCATGAGTTCAAGACACCCATCGCGACCATCTCAATCGCGGCTGATTCCATCAATAATCCCCGCGTGATAGGAGAACCGGATACCATTAAAAATTTCACGCGGATCATCAAGGAAGAAAACAACCGGATGAATGCGCGCGTAGAGCAGGTATTACAAATGGCCATGCTGGACAGCCGTGATTTCCATTTGCGGCTTCATGTTGTCGATATGAATTTATTGATCGAAAGATCGGTCGATCACTTCAGGCTCCAGATAGAAAAACGTGATGGGGTTATCCGTACATTACTGGAAGCGACCAATCCCTTTGCTGAGGTTGACGAAGATCACATACTGAATGTTTTACTTAACCTTTTGGATAATTCGAATAAATATTCGTTGACGAAACCGGAAATAGATGTTTTTTCATTTAACCGTTCCGGAAAAATTTATTTCGGAGTACAGGATAAAGGACTGGGAATGAGCGCAGAAACCCAACGGAAGGTATTTGATAAATTCTTCCGGGTGACATCGGGGAACATCCATAATATCAAAGGATTCGGGCTTGGGTTGAGTTATGTCAAGGCAATCGTACTGGCACATCATGGTGAAATTCGTATTTCCAGTGAAGTGGGAAAAGGGAGCCGTTTTGAAATCTGTCTCCCTGCCCTATCAAAAAGTACGCTGGAAGACGAAGGCATTATCGTGGATGGTGAGACAAACATAGGGTCAGAGCTGTAAAAATGAACAGTGCAAAGAAATAAAACCATGAATCAAAGGATAAAAATTCTGTTGGTCGAAGATGATCCAAATTTTGGTTCAATCATGAAATCATATTTGGAATTAAATGATTTTGATGTGATTTTAAAGATTGATGGGAAACAAGGATTGGCTACCTTTAAAACCATGGTTTTTGATATTTGTATCCTCGATGTGATGATGCCCGAAATGGATGGTTTTACTTTAGCCAGGGAGATAAAGAAGATCAACAGCCAGGTACCACTAATTTTTCTCACCGCCAAATCGCTGAAAGAAGATATGTTGGAGGGGTTTAAAACAGGTGCGGATGATTATATAACAAAACCATTTGATTCTGAGGTTCTTCTGTTTAAACTTAGGGCGATTTTAAAAAGGAACAGCCAAAAAAGTGAAGCGGAAAACGATTTTATCAGCATCTCCATCGGAAAGCTACAATTCAACTTTGCGCTCCGTACATTAGCGTTAGACGAACAAGTTCAACAACTTTCCCCAAAGGAGGCAATGCTTTTGAAAATGCTGGTCACATCAAAAGAAGGTATCCTGTCACGGAAAAATGCCCTGGAAAAAATCTGGGGTTCCGACAACTATTTCAATGGCCGTAGTATGGATGTCTTTATAGCCCGGTTAAGAAAATATCTGAAAGCAGACCCTTCTATTGAAATTGCAAATATTCACGGGAACGGTTTCCGTTTAATTGTTACACGGTAATTTCCTGAAACTATTGTTTTCAGATATTTTTTCATTTTTCAATTTGTCGATTTACTAAGAAGCATTAAATCATTTCTAAACAATGACTTAATATTCAATAATGATTTTATATTGTGAATTTATTCACATTGTGAATATTTTAACAAAAATATTTGGAAGTTTGTTTATCGCGTTGTAATTTTGCAGTAACATTTATCATTAAAAAAAATGAAGGTACAAGAAGTCGTAAAATTGATCAATGGGACAGTCATGACAGGGAATAAAAACCCGGAAGTGACTGTTGATGTTGCTTTTGCTTCGGATCTGATGAGCGACGTCCTTACCATTAAAGCAGAGAATCTTTTATTATTAACCGGTTTGGTTAATATTCAGGCGATCCGGACTGCTGAGATGTCAGACATTTCCTGTATTGTTTTTGCAAGGAACAAAAATGTAACAGAAGAAATGATCCGCCTGGCTGAAGAGAATGGCATTACAGTCATTGAGAGCCCATACTCATTATTCCGTATCAGCGGGATTCTGTTCATTGCGGGAATGGCTCCTGTATATTAAAATGTGCTATCATGCATTTTGAATATTTTATAGAAGGAGGAAATTTTGCAGAGGCCGGTTCAACATCAAGCCAGGTTAAAAAAACATTAAAACAATTAAATGTGGATGGGACGGTGATCAAACGGACTGTGGTAGCGTTATATGAGGCTGAGGTAAATATAGTTGCCCATGCTTACAGCGGGAAGATCACGGTTGAGCTGGACGAGGAAAAAATAGACATTAAGATAGTGGATGAAGGCCCCGGAATCCCTGATATTAAAAGAGCCATGGAAATAGGATATTCCACTGCTTCGCCCGAAGTGAGGGAAATGGGTTTCGGCGCCGGAATGGGTTTATCTAACATGAAGAATAATTCAGATAAATTAAATATAACCAGTACGGTCGGAAAAGGAACTGAGGTGGAGATAATCAATTATTTTCACCTTTAATCAAATTATTACCATGAACGATGTGTTTCATCATGCTTTAAAATTCAGAGAAGATCTTTGTATCGGATGTTCTCATTGCATGAATATTTGCCCGACGGAAGCGATCAGGGTACGCCACGGGAAAGCACATCTTCAGGCAAACCGTTGCGTTGATTGTGGTGAATGCTACAGGATTTGTCCGGTGGGAGCCATTATAGTTGAACAAGATGATTTCGAAAACATCTACAAGTATCAAACTCGCATTGCTCTTTTACCTTCGGTTTTCACCGGACAATTTCCCAATAGTATCAGTCATACCGCGATCAGGAGTGCATTGCATGAGCTTGGATTTACTCACGTTTATGAGGTAGAGGAAGGAGTCGAATTTTTAAGTGATCAATTCCATCAATATATCCGGGAAAAGAAAACGCCCCGGCCTCTGATCTCACCATTTTGTCCTGCCATCGTCAGGTTAATCCAGGTTAAGTTCCCAACCCTGGTCAATCATATCATTCTTCTTAAAGCCCCGCTGGATATCACTGCATTGAATGCCAGGCAAAATCTTACAGAACAAGGGATCAACCCGGAAGAGATCGGAATTTTCTATATCACCCCCTGCGCAGCTAAAATTGTCGCAGTCAAAAGCCCTGTTGGCGAACAAGAATCGGTGATCGATGGTGTCATTAATATGAATTACCTGTACAATAAAGTACGGAAAATCATCAGTCACCACCGGGGTGCAGACCCGCTGCCTGAAATCCCGGCCCTCAATGCCAAATCCGTTTGCTGGAGCCTTACCCATGGAGAATCAGACCATCATGAAAAGGGACGTAGTCTGGCCATTGATGAGATCAACAATGTAACAGAATTCCTTGAAAAAGTGGAAAATGATGAGATCAAAGGCATCGATTTTCTTGAACTCAGAGCTTGTGATGAAAGCTGCGCAGGCGGCGTCCTTTGTCCCGGGAACCGGTTTTTGACCGTCAATAAAATGCGTGAAAGGACCTCCATCAATCCCATCCTGTCTGGAATTGACAATAAGGGCACACTTTCCTACTCCTCAGATCGGCAAAAGTTTTTAACCGACAACATGCGGATCGATCCCATCCTCCCCCGTTCTATCCTGAAACTGGATGACGACGTTGCAGAAGCCATGGTGAAAATGAAACGGATTTATGAATTGAACCGGATACTTCCACAGGTTGATTGTGGCATTTGTGGTTCACCAACCTGTAAATCGTTATCCGAAGATGTGGTTCAGGACCAGGCTGACATAAAACAATGTATTTTTATTCAGAAAATCCTGGAACAGAATGAAAAGCTGGATATCTGGGAGTCGATCAAAATCATGCGTGAAATATGGAGTGATAATAAGCTGGACAAGAATAGCCTAAAGGATGAAATTAACATTATTAATTGAAAATATCAGGAGGAATTACCGTGAAAGTAAGTGAACTGGCAGATAAATTGGGATTGACAATATTTGGAGGCGCTTCGGGACTTCAAAATGAAATAAAGGGCGGATACACTTCCGATCTGCTCAGCGACGTAATGGGCCATGCTTGTTCAAATCAGGTATGGATAACCGTTCAAACACACAAAAATGTGATTGCTGTAGCTTCCCTGAAAGAACTTGCTTCTATTATCCTGATCAAGGGTTTAGAACCTGCACAGGAAGTGATTGAGCAAAGCGATATCGAAAAAATACCCTTACTGGGGACTAAAGAAGAAGCCTTCGAAATCACTGGAAAGATCTACAATATTTTAAAAGGATAATGAAAACCTTCAGGGCAGACCTACATATTCATACTTTATTATCCCCATGTGGCGACCTGGAGATGAGTCCCGATGTAATCCTGGCCAAAGCCCGTGAAAAGAATTTGGACCTGATCGGGATTACAGATCATAACAGTACCAGACAATGCCGGGTGATCCGGGAGATGGGCGCTGATTGTGGAATTACTGTCCTTACCGGAGCCGAAGTAACCACACTGGAAGAAGCCCATTGTCTGGTATATTTCGATACCTTTTGTCAACTCAATGATTTTCAAAAGTTTCTCGACATTCATCTTCCTAATTTAAAAAATGATGTTAAAAAATTCGGTTATCAGGTATATGTAGATGCCCTGAACAATATTAAAGGAGCTGAAGAACGGTTGCTTATTAATGCCCTGGATGCTTCGATTGATGAAGTAGAAAAAGAGGTTCACCGGTTAAATGGCCTTTTTATCCCTGCCCATCTGGATAAACAACGGTTCAGTATCATAAGCCAGTTGGGATTCTTGCCACCTGATTTAAAGGTAGATGCTTTGGAAATCTCTCCTTTTACCAGCCCGGACGAATGGGTGTCCGGTCATCCGGAACATAAAAAGTATTGCCTTATAAGTGGTTCCGATGCTCATTATCCTGACCAGATCGGAACCCGTATTACTGGTTTTATCATGAACCGGGTAAATTTCGAAGAGATCAGAAATGCTTTAAAAGGAGAAAGCAACCGTGAGGTAATAATTATGAACTAATTTTTTACTTTTACAATTAGTTTTTTATAAAAAAGTTAATAGAAGAACAATAAAATTTTACCATTTTTGCAGTGAAAGATTTAGCAATGCATATCCTGGATATACTTCAGAATTCTTTGAGGGCCAATGCGACAAAAATCGATCTTGATATTGATGAGGTCACAACGGCGAACCAGCTGATCATTGCAGTTAGCGATAATGGGAAAGGGATGTCAGAGGAAGTATGCGAAAAGGTTACGGATCCATTTTACACCTCCCGGACTACCCGAAAAGTCGGCCTTGGCCTTCCTTTATTGAAGCAAAACGCAGAACAAACCGGTGGATCGTTAAGGATAGAAAGTGAAGAAGGATTAGGGACCCGGGTCACAGCAACCTTTATCCTTAATCACATTGACAGACCGGAGATGGGCGATATAGCGGGAGCTTTAGTACTCACTATAACTGCAAACCCGGATATTGAATTCAGTTACAGGCACAGGAAAGACATGCAGAGTTATACTTTTAACACCAGGGAAATAAAAGGAGCGTTGGGGGATTTGCCGCTTAATGACCCTCATGTCTATCCCCTTTTGCTGGAGATGGTTCGTGAAAATCTTAAAGAAATTCATGTTGATTGCACAACATAATAAATTTTAAATAAATTGTTTATGGAAAAAATAAAGACACTGGCCGACTTAAAAAAGATGCAGGAAAACTTAAGGGCTAAAATTGATTTAAGGGAAAAGAGCGCGCAACCCGAAACGCATATTCAGGTTAAAGTTGCGATGGCAACGTGTGGCATTGCGTCAGGGGCCAAAGAGGTCATGGAGGCGTTTGTTGAAGAGTTCAGCAAACGCAACATAGATGCCGTGGTGACACAAACAGGTTGTATGGGTTACTGTTACGCCGAACCTACCGTGGAAATAACCAAACCGGGTCAGGACCCGATCACCTTCGGTTATGTCGATGTCAAAAAAGTCAGTAAACTGATAGACAAATATATTCTTAACAATGAATTGGTTGATGGGATCATACCGGTCAATTATCAATCCATCGATAAACATTAAACATCCGGGAGCAATAATATGGGAAAGATCAAATATCACATGCTGGTTTGCGGCGGGACAGGATGTCACGCTTCACAGAGTGACCAGATCCTGAAAAAATTTGAAACCCTGATCCATGATAGAGGGTTGGAGAATGAGGTCCAGGTCATCAAAACAGGTTGTTTCGGTTTTTGCGAAAAAGGCCCGATCGTAAAAATGATGCCTGACAACACTTTTTATACGAAGGTAAAGCTTGATGATTGTGAGGAAATTCTGGAAGAACACATCATCAAGGGCAGAAAGGTAACCCGGTTATTATATGAAAATCCGGAGACCGGCGAGCATGTCAGCGATTCGAAACACATGGAATTTTATAAGAAGCAGATCCGGATTGCATTGCGTAATTGTGGGTTCATCAATCCAGAGAACATTGAAGAGTATATCGCCCGTGATGGGTATCAGGCTTTAGGCAAGGTGTTGACCGAGTTATCCCCTGAAGCGACCATTGAAATCATGAAAAAATCAGGTCTTCGTGGTCGTGGTGGAGGCGGATTCCCTACTGGTTTAAAATGGGAGATAACCCGTGCTGTAAAATCTGATCAGAAATATGTTGTCTGTAATGCTGATGAGGGTGACCCAGGCGCCTTTATGGACCGGTCGGTTCTTGAAGGCGATCCTCATTCCGTGCTGGAAGCCATGGCCATCAATGGATATTGTACAGGCGCTGACAAAGGCCTGGTATATATCCGCGCAGAATACCCACTGGCGGTTGAGCGACTTAAAATTGCCATGAAGCAGGCCCGTGAATATGGTTTGTTAGGGAAGAATATTTTAGGTACGGGATTTAATTTTGACGTTGAGATACGATATGGGGCAGGTGCATTTGTGTGCGGTGAAGAGACCGCCCTGATCCATTCGATGGAAGGACTCCGAGGAGAACCCACGGTAAAGCCACCTTTCCCTTCCGAATCGGGCTATCTCGGAAAACCCACCAACGTCAATAATGTTGAAACCTATGCCAACGTTCCGGTGATCATCAACAAAGGAGCTGATTGGTTTGCAAAAATCGGGACAGAACGTTCAAAAGGGACCAAAGTATTTGCCCTTGCCGGAAAAATCAACAATGTTGGGTTAATCGAAGTCCCCATGGGAATAACCCTCCGTGAAGTCATCTATGAGATCGGTGGCGGAATCAAAAACGACAAAGAGTTCAAGGCGGTTCAGACTGGCGGGCCATCAGGAGGTATGCTGACGGTGAAAGACCTCGATACTCCCATCGATTATGACAATCTTATTGCCGCTGGTTCCATGATGGGATCAGGGGGCATGATCGTGATGGACGAAAACGACTGTATGGTTGCGATGGCAAAATTCTATCTGCAGTTTACAGTGGAAGAATCCTGTGGTAAATGTTCCCCATGTCGTATCGGGAATAAGAGATTATATGAAATGCTTGAGAAGATCACTCAGGGGAATGGCACTCCCGAAGACCTTGACAAATTGAGAAATCTCAGCCAGGTCATCAAGGACACCTCTTTATGCGGTCTTGGGCAATCCTCACCGAATCCTGTCCTTTCCAGTCTCAACAATTTTTATGATGAGTACATGGAGCATGTAAACTTAAAAAAATGCCGTGCAGGAAAATGCAAATCGTTGATGCAATATATTATCAATGCAGAGAATTGTATTGGTTGTACCCTGTGTGCAAGAAATTGTCCTGTCAACGCAATAACCGGTGAACGCAAACAGGTCCATCTGATTGATCAGGAAAAATGCATCAAATGTGGCGCCTGTATGGAGAAATGTAAATTTAATGCGATTTATATCAAATAATCAGGAGGAATACATGGAAATGGTAAAACTGACGATTGACGGAAAGCCCGTTGAAGTCGAAAAAGGCACGACGATTTTAAAGGCAGCCAAAACTGTTGGCATTGATATACCGACCCTTTGCTTTTTTGAATTAAAGGACATGAGCATTGAAAACCGTCCTGGCGGATGCCGTGTCTGCGTAGTTGAAGTAAAGGGGCGTCGTAATCTGGCCCCTGCCTGCACAACCATTGTTATGCAAGGCATGGAAGTCAACACGCGCAATATCCGCGTATTAAATGCGCGTAGGACTGTTCTGGAGCTTATCCTATCTGATCATCCTGCTGAATGTCTCACCTGTGCAAAATCAGGAAATTGTGAACTTCAGAGTTTAGCGCAACAACTTGGTGTCAGGGAAATACCTTTTCAGGGAGAACAATCAACTTACCGTAAAGATACATCCCCTGCCATTATCCGGGATATTGACAAGTGTATTATGTGCCGGCGGTGTGAAATGATGTGTAACGACGTTCAGACGGTGGGAGCGCTTTCTGCTGTCAACAGAGGTTTTATGGCAGTGGTAGCCCCTGCTTTTGAAATGAATTTAGAAAAATCACCCTGTACTTATTGCGGACAATGTGTATCGGTTTGCCCAACGGGCGCCCTTACAGAAGTTGATCACTCACGCAATGTGATCAATGCCCTTGCTGATCCTACCAAAACGGTAGTTGTACAGACAGCGCCAGCAGTCCGTGCTGCCCTGGGCGAAGAATTTGGCCTTGCGCCAGGCACTCTTGTAACGGGTAAGATGGTTGCAGCTCTCAGAAGACTCGGTTTTAACTATGTGTTCGACACTGATTTTGCTGCCGACTTGACTATCATGGAAGAAGGAAGTGAGTTACTCGACCGTCTTACCCGTTATCTCAAGGGTGATAAAAGCGTGAAATTGCCTATCCTGACATCATGTTGTCCGGGCTGGGTCAACTTTTTCGAGCATAATTTTCCTGATATGCTTGATATTCCTTCAACCGCCAAGTCACCTCAACAGATGTTCGGACCAATTGCGAAGGAATACTTCGGAAAGAAGCTTGGTGTTGACAGAAAAAATCTGATTGTAGTCTCGATCATGCCGTGTCTGGCAAAGAAATATGAATGCCAGCGTGAAGAATTCAAGGTAAACGGAGATCCTGACGTCAATTTTTCATTGTCAACCCGTGAGCTTGGCCATTTGATCAAACAGGCGAACATTGATTTTAATTCACTTCCTGATGAGGATTTCGACGATCCATTGGGAGAATCAACCGGAGCCAGTGTGATCTTTGGAAATACAGGAGGTGTCATTGAAGCTGCCTGCCGTACAGCATACGAGCTGTACACCGGTAAAAAGCTTGAGAAGGTTGAATTCGAAGAACTCCGGGGCATGGAAGGCATACGTCATGCCACGATTGATTTTGATGGTTTGCCCCTCAATATTGGGATTGCCCATGGATTAGGAAATGCGCGGAAGCTTCTGGAAGATATTCAGGCCGGAAGAAACCATTTCCATGCCATTGAAATCATGGCCTGTCCTGGTGGATGTATCGGCGGTGGCGGCCAACCATACCACCATGGAGATTCAATGATCCTCAAACAACGTGCTGCAGCCCTTTATCGAGAAGATGCAGGAAAGCCCATCCGTAAATCACATGAGAATCCTTTCATTATTGAATTATACAAGGAATTCCTGGGTAAACCACTGAGCGAAAAATCGCATCACCTTCTTCACACCCATTATTTTGATAAAAGCGCTGGGGTGTTTGTTGAGGAATAATACAGTTGTAATATCAGAAGTACCTATAAATAAAAGGCAATTATGGCAAAGATTAAATTATCAGAAAAAAAATTGGAGGAGCTCAAGGCAGTCTGCAAATCCTTTAACAATGAAAAGGGAGAGTTGATTAATGTTCTCCATAAGGCACAAGGAATTTTCGGGTACCTTCCGGCCGAAGTCCAGGAAGTGATTTCCAAAGAACTGAATGTTTCTGTCGCACATGTATATGGTATTGTAACTTTTTATTCATTTTTCACGATGACTCCCAAAGGAGAGCATCCCGTTTCGATCTGTTTGGGGACAGCCTGCTATGTCAGAGGCGCTGAAAAAGTATTAGAGGAGTTCAAACGGGTCTTGAAAATCCAGGTTGGTGAAACGACTCCTGATGGGAAATTTTCACTCAGTTGCCTCCGTTGTGTTGGCGCCTGTGGACTTGCCCCTGTCGTGCTTGTGGGTGAAAAAGTTTATGGACGGGTTTCTCCTGACGGGGTCAAAGATATCGTTGCAGAATACAACAGCTAATTGTCTTTGGTTAATACTTTATGTAAAAAGCCTGCAGGGTGGAAATCCTACGGGCTTTTATTTTACGGGTAATTAGAAAAACGCTGAATAGGATGAATGTGTCCAGGTCAGGAATGCTAATAAAATTTCATGGTAACCTCTTTGAGGAATTTTTCTTCAAGGGTACGCGCTATACGGTGAACCACGGTCCTGCGTAATTCAAGCTCTATGGGTAAAGTCGGATCCTGGTGGGCAATATTAATGTTTGTACCCACAAGAAAATGTATTTCGTCACAATCAAGGATCATACGGACAATTTCATCGGCAGGCCCCTTCCCCAGTTTGTAATTATTGTGATATTTTTTCAATAGTTCGCTCGTTTTACTAAGTGTCAGGATCCCTTCGGTGATAAGATCGACACCATTCATATTGGAAACAGGTGGCAAGTCAGGATCAAGCATGACGTTGGTGTCGTGTATTTCTTCGCTCCATTCACGGGCTATCATATCGCCTGTGGTTGCGCCACAGATGATTTTTTTCCCCTGAAATTGTTTGAAAACATCGCAAAACAGGGAATCGTTTTCGGGATTTTGAGGAGGGCCGGAGCAGATCATTATTTTCCGGGGCTCCCTGAAATAGATAACACCGCAACTGATATCGTCCCTGGGATGAAAACCATCATTCATATTGGCCCTGTTGACCACCTTGGCGGCCAGGTTGACAGCCGATATATCATGTTCATCCTGGATGGTCTCTAAAACATATTTCTCAAGATTGACTGTCCCCCACCCCAGGGAATATTTTTCGCTACCCAAACCAGATTGGGTTACGCCATCGGAACAGAAGACGATCCGGTCTTCTTTCTGTGGTTTGTATGATGCTGTAAGAATTTCCCTCCCGCTCCTTTTACCACCTTCAAGAACAATACAATTCCATTCCGGTTCGTGGATATGGTTACCGCGAAGGACCATGGTTTTTGGGTTCTCGTATTCCAGGATCCGGACTTCCCCTTCCACATCAATCTCGATGATAGTAAATGTGGAGTAGTTCATATTCTTCACACTATCAACAGGTAATGTATCTGTAATAATCGCCGCGATCTTCTGGACACTTTTATGTTCCTGGGTAAAATTCACAGCAAGGGTAGCGGCTAAGGTCCCAAGCATATTGGCTTTAATCCCATGGCCCATTCCGTCGGATAAAACGACAATGATCCTTCCTTCCTCTTTGATCCTTCGCGAAATAAAAACATCACCACAGACCCGTGCATCTGCATGGCATTTTTGCTGACAGGTTACTTCTATGTAAAATCGTTCGTTCAAAGCTGACAGGTATGAGATTTCTCTATTTTCCGGTAGGATTCCGGTATGATTCAATTACCGAATTGAGCATTTGTTCTGTTTTTGCTGCCCCTTCGCCGAGCAAATAAGCAATTTTCTGAACGGTTTCAAAATTTTCATCGATAACTTCGGTCAGACGATTAATAATTTGTTCTTTTCTGACTTCAGGGACATACATGTCGCGCAGGATTCCACCCACATATTTATGGCTCCGGATGGGAAAAATGGAAATGCTGAGCTTATTCTCTTCGTACAAAACATCTTTATGTTCTATATATTCATCGGTGGAGAGGACATAAGAAAACATTTTATAAATATTGACAGGAAGCAAGGTTTTCAGATCTGCTCCAACCAACCCCGGAATAACTTCATCCACCAGGGTCGCTTCTTCGCCAAGGATGCGGATGAATGCCTTGTTGGATTGTATAACTTTTAATTTATCATCAACAATTACAACGCCGGATACGAGTTTCTGCAACATGGCAGATACGATATTGTTTGCCTCTTTTTGCGCCTCCTGTTCGTTTTTTGCTTTTTCCTCTGATTCTTTCAGGGCAGCCTGTGTCTTTGCCAGTTTTTCATTGGTGGCACGAAGGGTCCGGATATATTCCTGTCTGTTTTTTCCGCTAAAGACATGACACATTTCGGTTGTTGCCAATCCCTGAGCTATGGCAATAGCAAATTCCCGACAATTTGAATAACCGCAGGATTCACAGCCCACCTCGTTGTTTTTATCATCTTCCCGGTGGATCATTTTAAGCACTTCCACTATTTTTTGTTCTTCAGGAACTGGTAAGCGTTGATCATCGGCGTTGAATTGCCTTGACAGGTCAAGGTCTTCACAAGCAGCCACCTGATCTTCCCAGGTATTCTTGTCAAATGTTGTAAGCCGTTTGTTGGCGTAATCAGTAACCAGGGTCATCCGGAGGAATTTTTCCCCAGCTGGCGAGGTACCGGGGCCCATCAGGCATCCTTCATCATAAAACATATTAAAATGCCTTTTGATCCTATCAATCCGGGAATCGAATTCCTTCACTGCATCGATCATATCGTTGCGTCCCTCAGTCGTGATCACATTTCCAGTCAGTAAATCTTCACTGATATTGACACTTTGGAGAATTCCGTTGGCTATCGGATACAGGGAGCCTTTATAACCCAGGGGAGGGTCAAATTCAGAAAATTCAAGTTGATTTTCCCTGATATTAAACTGCGTGAAAAGTTCACGTAGCTCTACAAAAGTCAAAACTGCATCAATTTTAGCGTCCCCTTCAAATTTTAACGCTTCTTCCTTAGTAGCGATACAGGGGCCTATAAAGATTATTTTCAGATCCTGACCGTATTTTTTCCGGAGAACCTTGGCAGTGGCGACCATAGGAGAAACAACCGGTACCAGATTATTGATAAGTTCCGGATAATATTTTTCAATAAAGGCAACAACCGTCGGGCAATTAGCGGAAATGTGGTAGCGTCCTTTAAAATTCTCGAATATTTCTTTATATTTTCTGGCAACAAGGTCAACGCCGAAAGATACTTCGCTGACGTATGTGAATCCGAGTTGTTTGATCATTTCAACGAATTTCCTGTAGTCTGTTATATCATGGAATTCGCCTGAAATTGTAGGGTCGCAGATGGCAGCAATTTTTTGGCCTGATGCCAGCAAGGCTTTTGTTTCACCGATAGAACTACGGTAAGAAATGGCGCCTGGGGAACAAGCCCTGTAGCAGCTTCCGCAGCCTATGCAACGCGCGGGGATGATGGACGGAAATTCCGTGTTGACATCAACCCTAATAGCTTTGACGGGGCATATTCTGATGCATGAATAGCATTTGATGCAGGATTCATGATGGATAAGCAGAAGATGATCGGTACACATTGTGATCAATAATGATGGTCAAAGATATGAATATCTGTGGGTTTTTATGTTTTGGCTCAAAAAAAAAGGAAAAAACCTGGTAATAAAATCTTTGTTTATTTTTTCACATTGCTAATTTTTTCACAGGTAAATATTTCAGAATTAACTTTTATTGTTATTTTTGTAAAGAATAAACGATATATTTATGATATATGGATGAAATTATCGGGATTGTTCTATCGAGATACCCGGCTGGCAAAAAAGAAGGGTTACTCCCGATCCTCCAGGAGATTCAGGAAGAAAAGGGTTTTTTAACCGGAGAAATCCTTAATGAAGTCTCTGCTTATCTTGACATTCCTGTCAATAAAATATATGGGGTCGCTGCATTTTATGATCAGTTTCGTTTCAAGCCCCATGGCCGTTTTCATATTCAATTATGCAATGGTACATCCTGTTATTTACACGGTTCTTTTCCTTTGTTGCGGGATTTGGAAAAGCAATTGAAAATCAAAGCTGGTAGCACGAGCCGTGACGGGAAGTTTAGCATAGAAATCATTCCCTGTATGGGGGCCTGCGAGCAATCACCTGTTATAAAAGTGAATGACACTTCTTACAATAAGGTCACCCAGGAAGATTTGAGGAAGATCATCCGAACCATAAAAGATAAATCTGAATAAAATGTCAGCTTCAACCACCTTAAAGATTACAGAATTTCTTGTTGAGAAGGTCGTAAAAAACTATTCGGGTTTTTATGATAAGGGAACTGCCGAGTTGCTTGCTCAGATAAAAAGGGAAAAAGTGACGCGCCCGGTCATTTATATAGGGATGGGGACTTGCGGTTTGGTTGCAGGAGCAGGTAAAACCATGAAAGCAGTTGAAAACTACCTGGAGGAAAACAAGCTGGATGCAGAAATAATCAAGGTTGGCTGCATCGGGCTCTGCTCTGCTGAACCAATCATGGATGTTCAATTACCTGGTAAGGCCCGGATTTCTTTTCAACATGCCACCGAAGAAAAGGTCGAAGACTTGCTGAATGCTGTTTTTCATCATACTCTGATGCACGACAATTCCCTGGGGCAATACCGTTTCTCCTCTCATGAGGATTGGCCTGGTTTACCTTATATTGAACAACTTCCATTTTTCGCTTCCCAGCGCAGGATTGTATTGCGAAATGCCGGGATTATTTCGCCTTTATCCATTCATGATTACATGGCACGGGGTGGGTACAGGTCATTGTTCAAAACCGTTCTTAATTATACCCCTGAAAAGGTTTGTGAGATCATAGATCAGAGTGAATTAAGAGGACGCGCCGGCGGAGGGTACCCTACCGGTAAAAAATGGTTGGTCGCTTTGAATACTGGCAGCGATCAGAAATACCTTATTTGTAATGCTGACGAGAGTGATCCAGGCGCTTATATGGATCGGACACTTCTGGAAGGGGATCCTCACAGGGTGATCGAAGGGATGGCCATTGCAGCATATGCAATCGGAGCAAACAAAGCATTTATTTACCTTAGGTCAGATTACAAGCAATCCATACTCCTGCTTCAACATGCATTACTGGAAGCCAGAACATGCGGTTTTTTAGGAGAAAATATTTTTGGGAGTGGGTTTAACCTGAGCGTTTTTATCCGCCAGGGCGCAGGCGCTTTTGTATGTGGTGAAGAGACCGCCCTGATATCGAGTCTCGAAGGAAGTCGCGGCATTCCTCATGAAAAACCCCCCTTTCCAGCTGAGAAGGGGTTGTTGGGACATCCTACCATTGTTAACAATGTTGAAACACTTGCCAATATACCACCCATTCTTGAAAATGGCCCTTCATGGTTCAAAGCCATCGGTAAAAAAGGCAGCACCGGTACGAAAGTGATCTGCATCACCGGGAATGGGGTTCATACGGGTGTGGTAGAGATTCCTATGGGAATAAAAATTTCGGATATTGTCTATTCCATCGCCGGAGGCATAAAAAATGATAAAAAACTGAAAGCCGTTCAGCTTGGAGGTCCGGCTGGCATCTGCATTCCGCCCAAAGACCTGGATGTAGAAATAGGATATGATTCTTTGGAGGAGATCGGAGCCTCAACGGGTTTAGGAGGGCTTATCATTCTTGATGAAGATACCTGCATGGTAAATTTATCTAAATATTTTATGGATTTTCTACAAAAGGAAAGTTGTGGTAAGTGTATTCCCTGCCGTGAAGGAACAAAAAGAATGTTGGAGATACTGGAAGGGATTACACGTCGGCCAAAAGAAGAGAGTTCGCATGAAACCCTTGAAAGGTTTAAAGGTGTTGTTCAACTGGAGAATCTGGCAGAAGTGATCAGGGATACTTCGTTATGTGGTTTGGGCCAGAATGCCTCAAACCCAGTTCTTTCAAGCCTTAAATGGTTCAGGGAAGAATATGAAGAACACATCTTTGACAGGAAATGTCAGGCAGGCGTTTGTCATGATCTCAGGACTTTTTACATCGATGTTGAACTATGCAACGGATGCAATGTGTGTCAGAAAAAATGTCCTGAAAATGCCATCATTGGCTCCGTTAAGATGCCTCATTTCATCATCGAATCAAAATGTACCGGATGCGGAATCTGTTTTGACAGTTGTAAGTTCAGTGCGATCTATTTTAAATAACAGGAAAATGCAATTTGATATTGAGATCAACGATGAACATGTAACCGCAAAAAGGGGAGAAACGATAAAAAACGTTTTAGACCGTATCGGGATCAAAGTACCGACATTGTGTTACATGAATGGATTTTCACCCACGGGAAGCTGTAGAATGTGTGTTGTGGAAGTAGATGGGATACCAGGGCTCGTTCCTTCCTGTTCTCATCTTGTTGAGGAGTGGATGAAGATAAAAACACATTCCCCACGCGTAATCAAAGCCAGAAAAACCCTGATTGAACTTTTGTTAGCCAGTCATCCAAATGATTGTCTTTATTGTGAAAAAAACGGTCAATGTGAACTTCAGGTTCTTGCGTCAGAGCTTCAGGTAAGGGAGCGAAAATATCAATCGAAAAGGACTCCCATTCAAATTGATAAAATTTGTCCAAGTATTGAGCGGGATCCTGCAAAATGTGTCCTATGTGAAAGGTGTGTCAGGGTTTGCAATGAGATCATCGGGGTTGGCGCCATTGACATAATCGGCCGTGGAAGCGAGAGCCGTATTGGTACCACCTATAACAAAGGATTGAATGTTAAAGCCTGTGTAAAATGCGGACAATGTATTCAGGTATGTCCAACGGGGGCATTAACAGAAAAACAGTCTTTTCAGGCTGTGATGGAAGCCCTGAATAAACCCGGACTTTTCCCCGTACTACAGTTTTCGCCCACAGTCCCAGCTGCTATTGCTGAGGAATTCAATCTGAAAACGAATAAAGATGTGCTAAACCTGTTAAGGGCCGCTTTAAAAAAGATGGGATTTCGCCAGGTATTTGATACTTCCATGGCAGCTGATCTGAACATCATGGAAGAGGCAGCTGAGTTCATCGACCGTTTAAAAAGCCAAAAAGATCTTCCACTTTTTACATCTTGTTGCCCATCATGGGTTCATTTTGTCGAAGCGCTCAGGCCCGGATTTCTGCCAAAACTCTCTACCACCTTGCCCCCTCAGCAGATCATGGGTAGGCTTATCAAGCAGTATATTACCAGCTCGGCCGGGCAAAAGCCAGAGGATGTATATGTTGTCTCTGTGATGCCATGTACTGCTAAGAAAGATGAAGCAGGAAAAGATTATCTAAAGGATTCGGAAACCCGTTTTGTTGATGCAGTAATCACAACCCGTGAGTTAATCAAGATGATCCGGTTGATGGGCATCGATTTTTCAGGATTAGAGCCTGAGCCCAATGACTCTTCTTTTAGCATCAGGAGTTCTGCCAGTAAACTCTTTGGAGTTGCAGGAGGTCATCTTGAAGGTTTGATCAGAACCATTCACTTCAACCTTACAGGTCAGGAACTGTCACCATTAAAACTAACAGATTTAAGAGGTCTCAAAACCAGAAAAGAAACGAGGATCAGACTTGGCAAGCAATTGATTAATGTGGTTTCAGTCAGTGGATTGGCCAACATTAAATCCATTCTTGATGAAATTGAAGCAGGTAAGGGAGATGTCCATATCATTGAGGTCATGGCTTGTCCTTATGGATGCATTAACGGTGGAGGTCAGCCAAAAGGGAGTGATGAAAAGAGTTTAAAAGGAAGGATGAAAGTAATTTACGATGTTGATGAAGAAGAAATCATCAAAGTGGCTCATAAAAATCCGATTATGACTGGTTTATATGAAAAATTTCTTGACAGGCCCAACAGCGACAGAAATAAAGAATTACTTCATGTTTTACGCAATTCAATCGAAATCCAATGAGTCATTCTTATCACCGGCAGTTGGTTTTTACCATCAAGGAAAGATGCAGGGTTTGCTTTACCTGTGTAAGGGAATGTCCGGTAAAGGCCATTAAAATTATCAATGGCCAGGCTGAAGTTCTCAATGAGCGGTGCATTGGATGCGGGAATTGCGTCAAGGTTTGTAGCCAGGGTGCAAAAATCCCCCTGAATTCAGTCAATGAAGTGGAAGAAATGTTAGCATCTGATCATCTCATCGCGGCTTGCATTGCCCCCAGTTTTCCAGCTGAGTTTGAGGAAATTAAAGATCACCGGGTCATTGTTGGCATGGTACGGAAGCTTGGTTTCGATTTTGTTACGGAAGTTTCTTTTGGCGCTGATCTCGTAGCGCAAGCTTATGAAAAGAGACTTAAAAATGAACAGAAAGGAGGGGATATTTCTTCAGATTGTCCTGCCATTGTATATTTTATTCGTCAGTATAACCCCGATTTAGTCCCTTATCTTGCTCCTATTGCCTCCCCTATGGTTGCCATGACGCGGGTAATGAAAAAAAAACATGGGGCTGGTTTGAAGGTTGTTTTTATTGGACCTTGTTTCGCCAAAAAAGCAGAAACAGAAGAGGTGGATGAAGTATTGACCTTCAGGGAGCTCCGTGGAATGTTGCAGAAACGTAATATCTCTCCTGAAAACATTACCCCGTCTGAGTTTGATCCTCCATATAGCAGTAAGGGCGCCATTTTTCCTATAAGCCGGGGCCTCTATTATACTTCCAACAGTCAGGAAGCAATACCGGAAGAACATGTAGTGATAGCTGAAGGCCGAATTAACTTTAAGGAAGCCGTCAAGGAATTTGAAGATGGTTTTATCCGCGACAAGCACCTGATGCTACTTTGCTGTGAAGGATGTATCATGGGGCCCGGAACATCACCCGGAGGAAAACGGTTTTCACGCAGTGCGGCCGTCGGGGAATATGTCGGGAAAAAAATGCAGAATATTGACATGGAAACCTGGCAACGGGATATTGATTTTTACAGTGACATCGATCTTTCACAAAGTTTCAATCCAGAAGATCGCCGGCTCGGACCTGCCTCCAACGAAGATGTATTACAGGCGCTTCATGAAATGGGAAAGTTTACCGAGAAGGATCATCTGAATTGCGGGGCCTGTGGTTATGATACATGCGTTGAGCATGCGACTGCCATTGTGCAGCGATTAGCTGAAACAGAGATGTGCCTACCATATACCATTGAAAAGTTACATGATTCGATCAATGATCTTAATATTTCCAATGAAAAGCTTGCCCATGCGAAAGCAGCCTTAAAACAATCTGAGAAATTGGCCCACATGGGACAGCTTTCAGCCGGCATCGCCCACGAGTTGAATAACCCGCTGGGTGTTATTACCATGTACAGCAACATTTTAATGGATGAGGCCCCTGAAGGCGCTGCAGTCCGGGAGGATCTCAAACTGATCGTAGAACAAGCCGACCGGTGTAAAAAAATTGTCAGTGGTTTGTTAAACTTTGCCCGAAAGAACCAGGTGAATTTATCGGAGACGGATGTCGTAAAATTTCTCAACCACAGTGTCAATTCCATTATTAAGCCCGACAATATTACGATAACGGTTATACCCAACATCCAGGATCCCGTTGCTTTTCTTGATATTGATCAGATGATGCAGGTTTTAACCAACCTTGAAAAGAATGCCATTGAAGCCATGCCCAATGGCGGATCGTTAACGGTCAGTGTAGAAGGGAATAAAGAGGAGGTTATTTTTATTGTGAAGGATACCGGAACAGGAATAGCGAAGGAATATATGGACAAACTTTTTACCCCGTTTTTTACCACCAAGGAGATGGGGAAAGGCACGGGGCTCGGGCTTGCCCTGATATATGGGATTGTCAAGATGCACAAAGGAAAGATCCACGTTGATTCCAATGATGATCCAGCCGCCGGACCCACCGGATCCACGTTCAGAATAACCGTACCGAGGGGCAGATGACCATTGACCATTGACCATTGACTATTGACTATTGACCATTGACTATTGACTATTGACCATTTGACTATTGACCATTTGACTAACATATTAAAACAATCAGCAAGATGAAACCGGGGAATGTGACAATTTTAATTGTGGATGATGATCAGGATTATCTGTTCCAGCTACAATCAAAAATTCAAAAATTTGGCTTTGAAACCATCACGGCAGATAGCCAGAAAGAAGCCGAGGAATTGATCGAAAAAATCAAGCCTGATCTTGCTATCCTTGATCTGATGATGGAGAACGAAGACAGCGGGTTCATCCTCTGCTACAAGATGAAAAAGAAGTACCCGGACGTACCGATTATTATTGCAACAGGGGTTATGGCGGAAACGGGAATCAATTTTGATATCAATGACGAAAATAACCGTAAGTGGATTAAAGCTGATTGTTTCCTTGACAAGGGTATCCGTACGGAACGTCTAAAAGAAGAAATTGACAAATTGCTTATGAAATCCAAAACGTGACCAGAAATTTTCGATTTTCCAAATATTTTGACCTGAATTCACCAATATGTCAACATTAAAAATTCTTGTTGTAGATGACGAACCCGGCATACGCAGCGGTGTCACACGGATATTAAGAAATTTCAGGGTTGACTACCCTTTTATGGATGAAGCCTTTGATTTTGAAGTCTTAGAAGCTTCGACGGGGGAAGAAGGAATAGAGATCATAGAAAATAACCTCCCTGATATTTTACTTCTCGACAATAAATTGCCAGGCATCCAGGGCATTGAGGTCCTTGAATACATAAAAAAGAAGCAGAAGAACATTATCGTTGTTATGATAACTTCTTATGCTTCCCTGGAACTGGCTGTAAAAGCGACCAGCGATGGGGCTTATGATTTTATCCCGAAACCATTTACGCCCCAGGAGTTGAAGTCATCGATAGAAAACATCACCAAGCGCGTTTTTCTTAAAAAGATGACCAATAAATTACAGGATACAGGAAAGCAAATCAGGTTTACTTTTTTATCATTATTATCGCATGAATTAAAAGCGCCGCTTAATGCCATTGAAGGATATCTAAAGATGATCAAAGAGCGGCAACAGGGCCCAAAAATCGAAGATTATGATGTGATGATCGACCGGTCGCTTGACCGTATCAAAGGGATGCGTAGCCTCATCCTTGACCTTCTGGACCTGACGCGGGTTGAATCCGGTAAAACCAAACGAGATATAACAGATGTTGATTTGGTCCAGATTGCAAGGACCGCCATGGATACCATGCGACCTTACGCGATACAACGGGACGTAAAACTGGTTTTACATGGGGTGTCACCCCTGATGCTTCAGGCAGATGCAGAGGAAATTGAAATTATTTTCAACAACCTCATTTCCAATGCAATAAAATACAACAAGGATGGAGGGACCGTTGATTGTACCATTGAGAGGGCAGATAGTTTTATGGTGATCAAAGTGGTTGACACAGGCATAGGAATGAGCCAGGCTGAAATCGAAAAGATCTTTGAAGATTTTGTAAGGATTAAAAACGAAAAAACAAAAAACATATCAGGAAGCGGATTGGGTTTGCCTATTGTTAAAAAATTCATTGATGAATATTCGGGAAAAATAGAAGTAAGCAGTGTCCCGGATCAAGGAAGTACCTTTACAGTAACTTTACCAATTGAAAAACCATGTTTATAAGAAATTTACCTCATAAGACAGTGGAGCGGTTGAGCCAATATCGCCGTTCTTTGCTGATGATCCTTTCCAAAGAGAAAACCCATGTATTTTCCCATGAAATTGCCCAGATGCTGCATATCACCCCGGTTCAGGTACGAAGGGACCTGATGCTGATCGGATATTCCGGAAATCTGAGAAAAGGTTATGATATCAGGGAGTTGATCGAACTGATAGGAAAAATCATAGACTCTGAGAAAGGCCAGCGTGTAGCGGTTGTCGGGCTTGGAAATTTAGGAAAGGCAATGATCAGCTATTTTAAAGGTAAACGATCTAAACTCACTATCATTGCTGCTTTTGATATAAATCCGGAAAAAATAAACCGCGTCTATGACGGTGTTGCTTGCTATCATGTCAATCAGATGACAGATATCATCAAGCAAAACAATATTTCGATCGGAATTGTATCTGTTCCGTCGGAGCAAGCCCCTGAGATTGCTGAGACCCTTGTATTGGCTGGCATCAAAGGCATTCTCAATTTCACCCCAAAGCCGCTTAATGTGCCGCCTTATGTATATCTCGAAGAATACGACATGATCACATCACTTGAAAAGGTTGCTTTCTTCGCAAAGAAAAATGATGAACGTTTTAAGTAGAAAAGCAGCCCGTGAATATTTTTTATGATTTTGAAAATGTATCAGGAATCCCGAATGCCGTTGTCACGACGGGGTCGTTTGATGGAGTGCATATTGGGCATAAAGTTATCCTGAACCGTCTGAAAAAGATCGCCGCAGAGATCGGAGGTGAAACGGTATTGATTACTTTTCATCCGCACCCCCGTAAGGTACTCTATCCTGAAACAGCCGGGAAAGATCTATTTCTGATCAATTCGCAAAGGGAAAAGATATCCTTACTTCAGAAAGCGGGTTTGGATAACCTGATCATTGTTGAGTTTACCCTCTCCTTTTCAAGGATCACTTCAATGGATTTTGTTCAGAATATTTTACTGAACAAATTGCATGCGCGTAAAATCGTGATCGGTTTTAATCACCATTTTGGCCATAACCGCGAGGGAGATTATGATGCCCTGCGCAAATTAGGAGTAATCCATGGTTTTGAAGTTGAAGAAATAGCAGAACAGGATATTCAGAATGAATCGGTAAGTTCAACGAAAATCAGGAATGCATTGAAGGAAGGCAATATACAGAAGGCAAATGCATACCTCGATCACCAATATATCATCATCGGTGTAGCGACAAAAAGCAGCGTCGTGTTGGAAGAAATAGGGTTCCCCTCCTATTCTGTAAAAATTGAAGAAGATTGCAAACTCGTACCTCCGAATGGTGTATATGCTGTAACCGTGAGTGGTGAAGATTGTTTTTCGCGGGCGATGTGTTTTATCAGAAAAAATGAGGAAGATCCAATAAATACAGAAGTAGCGGTACACCTGTTCGAAAATTACGGGCACATTGAAGGACAGGTTGTAACCCTTCTTTTTCACAAACACATGAGAGAGGAAAGGTCATTGAAGACCCCTGAAGATTTAAAAAAACAATTGACCATCGATAAAAATCAGGTGGACGAACTTATTTTCTGATGCAACAACGATTTTCCAATCATCTTAAAATAACATTTTTAGGCACCGGAACATCGATCGGCGTACCTGTAATTACTTGTGATTGCCCTGTTTGTACATCAGCTAATCCAAAAGATAAGCGATTCCGTACTTCCATCATGATCGAAGTGAACGGGGTGACCGTTGTGGTGGATTGCGGCCCTGATTTCAGGATTCAGATGTTGCGTGAAAATGTCATGAACCTGGATGCTGTTCTATTCACCCATGAACATCGCGATCACATAGCAGGTCTTGATGATGTGAGAGCTTTCAATTATGTCCTGAACAAGAAAATTGATATTTTCGGCACTCCGCAAGTCATGGAGGCCATCCATGTTGAGTTTCCCTATATTTTTTCAACGACAAGGTATTTTGGCGCTCCCCAGCTCAACATCCATCCGATTGATTTAAATCCTTTTCAGGTCAAGGGTTTAGAATTTATTCCCATTCGGGTTTTCCATGACAAATTGCCTGTAACCGGATACAGGATCGGGGATTTTACCTATATTACAGATGCCAGTTTTATTGCCGAAGAAGAACTGGAAAAAATTAAAGGATCCAGGGTTATTGTTTTAAATGCGCTCCGTAACTCAAAACACATTTCCCATTTTTCTGTTGCCGAAGCCGTTGAAATACTAACAAAGCTGGAACCGGAAGCTGCTTATCTAACCCATTTAAGTCATTTTGTTGGTTTACATGAGGATGTAAATTGCCGGTTACCTGATTTTATTCAATTGGCCTATGATGGGTTGGTGTTGGAGCTTTTGTGAAAGGTGAAAAGTAAACAGTGAAAAGTGAAAGATATAATTGCAGTGGGGGATGAGGGTTGATATATTGACATTATTTCCGGAGATGTTCAGGGGGCCGTTTGATCAATCAATACTGAAACGGGCTCAGGATAAAGGCTTGGTAGAAATCAACCTGTATAATATTCGTGATTGGTCGACCCAGAAACACAAACGGGTAGATGATTACCCATTTGGCGGTGGCGCGGGTATGGTTATGATGGTTGAACCGGTTGTCAGGTGCATTGAAGCCCTGAAATCCAGGATCGTTTATGATGACATCATTTATCTGAGCCCTGACGGTACTTTGCTGGACCAGCGATTAGCCAACCATTTATCGCTCAGTCACAACCTTTTGATTTTATGCGGGCATTATAAAGGGATCGATGAACGGATCCGCGAACATTTCATCACCCGTGAAATTTCAATTGGAGACTATGTCCTTTCCGGTGGGGAATTAGCCGCTATGGTTTTCACAGATGCTTTGGTACGGCTGATTCCGGGAGTTTTAAATGATGAGACTTCTGCCCTTTCTGATTCCTTTCAGGATAATCTGGTTTCTCCTCCGGTTTACACTCGTCCCAGTGATTTTCGTGGAATGAAAGTCCCTGATGTACTCCTTTCAGGTAATGACAAGGAGATCGCGTTATGGCGCGATGAACAATCAATTATGCGGACCCGGGAGCGGCGTCCTGGGCTTCATTCCGACATTTTTCCTCCATCCTGAACCGATAGAAAACAACAAAAAATTCCAATAAGGCATACTGGTAATAGATAATTTACTATATTTGCACTCTTTTTAGTGCGAACCTGATAATATTACACAAACGCCATGAATAAAGCGGAAACAATGAAGTATGTCGAAGAGACAGTGATACAAAAGAACGAGTTGCCATCATTTAAAGCTGGGGATACCATTACTGTACATTATAAGATCAGAGAAGGTAATAAAGAACGTATTCAGACTTTCCAGGGGGTTGTATTGCAACGCAGTGGTAAAGGTTTGAATGGGACATTCACAGTCAGGAAGATTTCCGGAAACATTGGTGTTGAGCGTATTTTTCCTTCCACTTCACCTTTTATTTACAAGATCGATGTGAATAAGCGTGGGGTTGTCCGCAGGGCGCGGATTTACTACCTTCGTGGATTGCAGGGTAAAAAAGCCAGGATCAAAGAAGAACGTTTATAGAAGAGTATTATTTATCACACATAAAAAAACCCGCGTACAGCGGGTTTTTTTATTTTAGTTCATCACCAGGTTGATGAAACCGTTGTTGTGGGTTGTGAGAACAGTAAGCGCTTTCGAGTAGCTGAGCAGGTTACGGATCACCGATTCACTGGGAGAAACTACCTTTCTGATCCTCCGTTTTTCATTGGAAGGATAGTTTACCTTTGCATATTTCTCTGACAAAGAATAAATTGTAGCAGGTCGCTTCATAGGCAAAATTTTGGTTAGGAATTTTATTCATACCTATGAAACGGGAATTACTTCCCAAATATTTTATAAAAGAAAAAAAAAGTTGTTAACTACAATGAAAGGATAACCTCTTTTTCCTTGATCAGCTTACGGAGGTTGATCAGGGCATAACGCATACGGCCTAAAGCGGTGTTGATGCTGACATTGGTTACTTCGGCAATATCCTTGAAGCTCATATCATTATAATGTCGCATGACAAGGACTTCTTTCTGTTCTTTGGGAAGATAGTCGATAAGTTTTTTTACATCTTTATGGATCTGCTCTGTTATCAGAATATCTTCGACTGATTCGACCGGGATCCTGACCTTATCAAAAATATCGTAATCATCGTTATTTTCAATAATAGGTATCCGTTTGGATTTGCGGAAGTAATCGATGATCAGATTGTGTGCAATCCGCATAACCCATTGGATGAACTTTCCTTCTTCCTTATAGGTCCCGGACCGGAAGGTGTTGATCACCTTGATAAAAGTATCCTGAAACAGATCTTCTGCCAGGTCCTTATCTTTTACGATCATAAGGATATACGCGAAAACACGATTCTTGTGACGGTGAATGAGTTTTTCGAGGGCGGATTCCTGACCAGCTAAATATTTACCGATCAAATCCTGATCACTAACGACATGGGCTTGCATTGGGCCTCCTTTTTTATTCAAAAAAGAGTATAAGTCTAGCCTATAATTTCCCTCCTATATTTTATGCAAATCAAGATTGATTGCGTTAGTTTATGATACAATGATACGATATTTAACGATTATAGTTGCGCAAATGTAAATAAAAAAAACCGAAAAGCAAGTTTTCTTTATAATTTTGCCCAATTCAATGCGAGAGACGAATAAAAGATGAATCTTGATACACTTGACCCAAAGGAATATATTATCATCAAAGGAGCAAGGGTCAATAATCTTAAAAATATCAGCTTAGCAATTCCCCGCAATAAATTTGTGGTGATCACGGGTTTATCCGGTTCCGGGAAATCATCCTTGGCATTTGACACGCTCTATGCCGAAGGACAACGGCGATATGTTGAGAGTTTAAGCGCCTATGCACGGCAATTTTTAGGCCGGATGAGTAAGCCAGACGTTGATGCTATTCAGGGTATTTCGCCGGCCATTGCTATTGAGCAAAAGGTCAATACCCTTAATCCCAGGTCCACCGTTGGTACTTCGACAGAGGTTTATGAATATTTTAAGCTGCTCTACGCCCGGATTGGAAAAACGTACTCCCCCGTTTCCGGTGATCTGGTTAAAAGGGATAGTGTAACTGATATTGTGGATTTTATTTTTGCATTACCCGAAGAAGTCCGGGTCACACTTTTTGCCCCTCTGGACCTTTCGGGTAAAAGCAAAGATCTGCAGAAGAAATGTAACGTGCTTTTACAACAAGGTTTTTCAAGGATCATGGTGGATGGTCAGCTCATTCGTTTAGATGATTTGGCTGTGCAAAAGCTGAAATCATTCAATGAAAGTTTCATCCTTATCGATCGTTTTATCGTCCATCACACGGATGATGAATTAGCCAGCCGGATCGCTGATTCAATACAGACAGCTTATTTTGAAGGTCACGGATATTGCATGCTTGAAATCAGCAATGGGGATACGGCACATCGGACATTTTCCTGTAAATACGAGGCTGATGGTTTAGTCTTTGAAGAGCCCTCATCTAATCTGTTTAGCTTCAACAACCCATTTGGGGCCTGTAAAAGGTGTGAAGGCTTTGGTTCTATCATCGGGATTGATGAAGATCTTGTCATTCCTGATAAAAGCCTTTCGGTTTATGAAAATACCATAGCCTGCTGGCGGGGTGAAAAAATGAGCGAATGGTTAAATATATTATTGATCCATGCCTATAAATTTGATTTCCCAATCCATAAACCGGTTCGTGATCTATCCCCTGAACAGAGGGAACTTCTATGGAAAGGCAATCAATATTTTAAAGGTTTGGATGCTTTTTTCGAATATATAGAGAGCCAGAATTATAAGATCCAATACCGTGTCATGATGTCTCGCTACCGGGGAAAGACAACCTGCCCGGAATGTAATGGTACCCGGTTGCGCAAAGATGCATCGTATGTTAAGATCAATGGAAAATCGATCAGCGACCTTGTTGTCATGCCCGTAAGTGAGCTTACCCAATTTTGCAAAAACCTTGAGCTTACCGAATATGAACGTACCGTGTCGCGCAGGTTGCTCGTCGAAATAATCAACAGGTTGGATGTAATGAATGATGTAGGGCTTGGATACCTAACGCTGAACCGGCTCTCCTCTACCCTTTCGGGTGGTGAATCACAAAGGATCAACCTATCCACCGCCCTCGGTAGCAACCTTGTCGGATCTATGTATATCCTTGATGAGCCAAGCATCGGTTTACATCCGAGGGACACACAGCGGTTGATTAAAGTTTTGTTACGCCTTCGCGACCTTGGGAATACCGTTATCGTGGTCGAACACGATGAAGAAATAATCCGGGCATCCGATCAGATTATTGATATCGGCCCTTTAGCCGGACACCAGGGCGGAGAAGTTATCTTTCAGGGTAATTCTTCAGAAATATTAAAGGATACCAGGAGCCTTACCGGGAAATATCTGAATCACCAACTGGAGATCAAAACACCCCTGCAACGGAGGAAATGGTCAGAATTCATCGAAATCAAAGGGGCCAGGGAAAATAATCTGAAAAACATAGATATCAGGATACCTTTGCATATTTTCACCGTGATCACCGGTGTAAGCGGCTCAGGAAAATCGTCACTGGTTAAACGGATTCTCTATCCGGCCTTGAAAAAAATCCAGGGAGGATATGGGGAGAAAACAGGAAAATTTGACCGTCTGAATGGAGACTATAACCGGTTGGGCGATGTTGAATTCATTGATCAGAACCCCATTGGGCGGTCTTCCCGATCGAATCCGGCCACCTATACTAAAGCTTTCGATGAGATCCGCAACCTTTTCGCGGCACAGCAGTTGGCGATGATCAGGGGTTATAAACCCGGCTACTTTTCATTCAACATTGAGGGGGGACGTTGTGAAGAATGTGAAGGTGAAGGTGTTGTTAAAATTGAGATGCAATTCATGGCTGATCTTTTTCTCCCCTGTGAAAGTTGCAAAGGCAAACGTTTCAAGCAAGAAGTCCTCGACATCAAATACCGCGATCAAAATATTGTAGATATCCTGAACATGACCGTGGACGAAGCGATAGAATTCTTTCTTGCCGACAGCAAGCACATGACTATTGAGAAACGTATCCTTACCCGGTTAAAACCTTTACAGGATGTCGGATTAGGTTATCTGCGACTGGGACAATCTTCAAGTACGCTTTCGGGAGGAGAAGCACAGCGTATTAAACTTGCTTTTTCCCTCATTAAAGGGATCAGTGAGAAACCCACCTTGTTCATATTTGACGAACCTACTACGGGCCTTCATTTTCATGATATTGATAAATTACTAATTGCTTTTGAATCGCTGATAGGACTGGGACATAGTATTGTGGTGATTGAACATAACCCTGAAGTCATTAAAAGCGCTGATTGGGTCATTGATCTAGGAAAAGAGGGAGGTGATGCAGGAGGTTACCTGGTTTTTGAAGGGACCCCGGAAGGGCTTGCTGGTTTTAATGAATCCTATACGGGAATGTACCTGAATGGGAAAGTGAACGCTAAAATTGTGAATCCCGAATAAAAGATAACAAATCTGAAAATGTGAAGATTTGAAAATGGTTATAAAGTGGGTTATTATAAACATGATTTATTATGAAAAGTTGTAATCCGGTTAACAATGAATTGATCAGGGAATATCCCGGTCACTCTGTTGAAGAAGTAGATACTATTATTCAATCGGTGCAAGTTGCATGGGAGGAATGGAGAGGAACATCGTTCGAATACCGTGCCGGTCTTTTCCGGAGTTGTGCGAAAATCCTGAGAAATAAAAAACACATTTTTGCCCATTTGATGACCCTGGAGATGGGTAAGCTTATCCGGGAATCGGAATTAGAAATCGAGAAATGCGCCTTGGTATGCGATTTTTATGCAGACCAGACTGCGGTCCTGTTAAAGGATGAAGTTATCGGTTCAGATGCCAAAAAGAGTTTTGTTACCTATCAGCCACTGGGTATTATTTTAGCTGTGATGCCCTGGAATTTTCCGTTTTGGCAAGTATTCCGGTTTGCTGCGCCATCATTAATGGCAGGGAATGCGGCTGTTCTCAAGCATGCATCCAATGTCCCTGGTTGTGCGCTTGCCATTGAAGAAATTTTCCAGGAAGCCGGGTTCCCAACAGATCTGTTCCGCACCCTGATGATCCCATCCGGGATTGTTGACCATGTTATTTCACATCATCACGTGAAAGCTGTGACATTAACCGGCAGCGAGGCGGCTGGAAGTCAGGTGGCTTCGCTGGCAGGGAAATACATCAAGAAAACCTTGCTGGAATTAGGCGGATCCGATCCTTTTATTGTTCTGGACGATGCCGATCTGGTTGCCGCTATTAAAACAGCAGTGACAGCAAGGATGATCAACCAGGGACAAAGTTGTATTGCTGCCAAGCGGTTTATTGTAATGAATTCGGTGGCAAAAGCTTTTGAAAAAGGACTTTTTGAAGCATTCAGATCATTAAAGCCCGGTGATCCAATGGATCCGGCAACCCAGGTAGGTCCTTTGGCCAGACCTGATCTGGTCGATGAAATTGAACGGCAGGTCAATGTATCTGTGGCTGAGGGTGCAAGGCTCATCCTCGGGGGGAAGAGAATGGCCCGGCCTGGTTGTTATTATGAACCCACGATCCTGACTGAAGTAAGACCGGGGATGCGGGTCTATCATGAAGAAACATTTGGGCCTGTTGCTACCATTATCCCTGTTGCCTCTGAAGAAGAAGCCATACATGTTGCCAACGACAGTGAGTTCGGTTTGGGTGGTTGTGTCTGGACCCGGGATTTATCCCGTGGGGAGATGGTCGCGCGTAAAGTCATGACCGGGGCTATGTTCGTCAATGGTATGACCAAGTCCGATCCCCGGCTTCCTTTCGGTGGTATAAAGAGATCTGGTTATGGAAGGGAGTTGGGAGCGATCGGGATAAAAGAATTCGTGAATGCAAAAACGATCTGGATCGGGCCAGCGGAGTGAGCAGGCGTGAACGTACGGATTGCGGATGCGCCCTTTCCTTGGGTGAAAAGTCAGGCGGTAAGGTTGGATAACAGATGATGAAGAATGGAAAAAAGGGTTTAGGTTTTCGTAGATATCGAAAAATATTATAATTTTGCACCCTCTAAACCCGGCGGGGTAGCTCAGTTGGTTAGAGCGTCGGATTCATAACCCGGAGGTCACGAGTTCAACTCTCGTCCCCGCTACCTTAGAAAGTTCTGCGATGCAGGACTTTCTTCATTTTCAGGAGTACCCGCGAAGACACGAAGACGCCAATAAAAATTATAAATAAGTTTCACGCCTTTGCGACTTGGCGGTGAACTGGAAGTTTCGCGCCTGACTGCATATCACCGAACAAACCACGCCCATCGATATCAGCACGCTGCCCAGCGGAGTTTTTTTAATTTCAGGTTGCTGGGTGATAACCATAAAAAAAATTCGCCTAACTTGCGGGGTGGAAGATTGGATGCGGATGATGGAAGACTATAAACGGATCTTATAGGTAATTCTGGTATTTATGGCTAACGGACCTACCTTCAAAAAAAGTTTAAATCTTTTTGACTCAACAGCCCTTGTTGCCGGATCGATGATCGGTTCGGGAATATTTATTGTCAGCGCCGATGTTGCCCGCCAGGTCGGATCGCCGGGATGGTTGATGGTTTCCTGGATCTTAGCTGGTTTTCTCACAATCTGTGCAGCCTTGAGTTATGGCGAATTAGCCGGAATGTATCCCAAGGCCGGCGGTCAATATGTTTATCTTAAGGAAGCCTATAACCCACTGATCGGATTTCTGTATGGCTGGACACTTTTTCTCGTGATCCAGACGGGAACAATTGCTGCTGTAGCGATGGCCTTCGCTAAATTTTTCGGGGTCCTCGTTCCATGGGTTTCCGAAGATGTAGTGTGGATCAGCATCGGATTTTTCAAATTCGGGCCCGTCCAGATCGTTGCTATTCTCTCCCTGGCCCTCTTAACCTGGATCAATTCCCATGGAATCCGTTTTGGAAAGAAAGTTCAGAATACCTTTACGACCGGGAAGGTTTTATTACTTGGAAGTTTTATCATTATCGGATTGGGGTTTGCGTCCAATTCAGGAGTTATCAATATCAATGAAAAAATATTCTGGCAACCCATCCAGGAAGGCCCCGGTGGAGTAGATATCCCCATTTCCGGTTTTTCGTTGTTAGCGGCACTGGGAATGGCCATGGTTGGTACTTTATTTTCATCGGATGCCTGGAACAACATCACTTTTACGGCATCAGAAGTGATCAATCCCAAAAAAAATATCCCTTTAAGCCTTGTCCTGGGAACCCTGTCAGTAACTGTATTGTATTTGCTGGCAAATGTTGTGTATATCACGGTCCTTCCGCTACGAGGTGATCCATTGGGAGATACCTTTATGGCAAGAGGGATGCAGTATGCTTTGAACGATCGTCTTGGAACAGCTGTTCTATCAGGTCTTTTCGGTAATTATGCAATGATCATAATGGCCATTTTTATTGTGATCTCAACTTTTGGCTGTAACAACGGATTGATCTTATCCGGAGCGCGGGTCTATTATGCTATGGCGAACGACAATTTATTTTTCCGGAAGGCCGGTCAGTTAAATAAGAATGGAGTTCCTGCTTGGGGACTAATCATTCAGGGAATCTGGGCAAGCCTTCTATGCCTGTCGGGCACCTATGGTCAGCTTCTCGATTATGTGGTTTTTGCTGTCCTAATCTTTTATGTATTGACCATTACCGGGGTTTTTATTTTGCGTAAAAAGCAACCTGCATTAGAGCGACCTTATAAAGCGCCCGGGTACCCGGTCATTCCGGCGCTTTATATTATCCTGGCAGTTTTGATCATGGTCATCCTGCTTATTTTTAAACCTCTTTATACCTGGCCCGGACTTTGTATCGTTATTATCGGAATACCGGTTTATTATTGGTGGAGAAGGAATAGTCAGAATAGCAGGATATCTTTATAAAGTCAGGAAGTCAAGTTAAAATTAAAGCGTCTAGAAGTTGGGTTTATGCATAGGAAAATTTTATTGATTTTGCTTTTGTTTGTCTTTTCTGATTTTTTATATGCACAATGCAACATCCTTCACGATGTTTTTCAGGACGGTGAGAAAGTCACCTATACGGTATCTTACAATTGGGGTCCGGTTTGGGTCAATGCAGGTGAAGTCACATTCTCAGCCGGTCAGGAATTATATAAAGGGAAGGACACCTATCATCTGAAGGCTTCCGGAAAAACTTTTACTTCTTATGATCTGTTGTTCAAAGTCAGGGATTATTATGATACATGGGTTGATCCTGTTAACATGCAATCCATTGATTTCAGAAGGTATATTTATGAAGGTGGATATACTTTATTAAACACATTGAATTTTAATTATTCAAATCATTCTATAATTTCCAATACCAAGACAGATAACAATCCACAACGAACGGATACCGTGAGGTTGATGCCCTGTAGTTATGATATGCTCGCTGCGATTTACTATACGCGGTCTATTGATCTTTCCAGTCTTAAACCGGAAGAAAAAAGAAATGTCAAGGTGTATATCGATGACGGATATTATGATATAGCGATCAGGGCAATAGGAAAAGAGATGGTTGAAAATACCGATGGAAAAAAATATCATTGTATCAAATTTGCTGTCAAGATGGTACAGGGCACAATCTTCAGGGGTGATGAGGATGTTATAGTATGGGTTACCGACGATGCCAATAAAATACCGATATATATTGAAGCCAAGATTATCGTTGGGGTGATCAAAGCATATCTGAAAGATGCTACCGGGGTCAGAAACCCAATGAAGGCATTGGTTAGGGAGAAGGGATGACGGATGCTGGATGGTTGATGGTTGATGATTGATGATTGATGGTTGATGATTGAATGTTAACAAACTGAATGTACCTATATGAAGTTAATTGCTGATAGCGGGTCAACCAAGACCATCTGGGTATTGATGGAGGAAGGTGTAGTCAAAAATACGTTGCAAACTGCCGGTTTAAATCCCTATTTTAATAATTCCGAGACGGTTGAGGCAACATTGCAAACTGAGTTATACCCATATATTGTTGGCGATCATATTCGGGAGGTTCATTTTTACGGGGCAGGCTGTTCTACTGAAAAAAACGATTTGATGATCCGCGAAGCCATCCAGCCTTTTTGCAGGAAAGCGGAAATCGGGATTTATCATGATATTTTAGGCGCGGCAAGGGCTTTATTTGGTCATGATACGGGAATTGCAGGAATATTGGGTACAGGTTGCAATTCCTGCTATTATAATGGCCATTCGATTTTTTCCGCTGTCGATTCATTGGGTTATCTTTTTGGGGACGAGGGGGCCGGCTCGTATCTTGGGAAAAAATTCATGGGGCGTTACCTTAAAAAGGAACTACCTGCAGAATTGATGGATGAATTTGATCAGCACTATCGTTTAACCCTTGAAGACATCCTGAATGCCCTATATAATCGACCTTATCCGAATCGGTTCTTAGCTTCATTCAGTCAATTTTTAGGGCCCCGCCAGCATCACCCGGTGATTCACCAATTGGTGAAAGAATCTTTCTTATCTTTTTTCGAAGCCCAGATAAAACAATATGAAAAGTACAGGGAATTACCCGTATCTTTCATTGGGTCGATCGCCTATTACTACAGGGATATTCTGATTGAAGCGGCAATGGAAGAAAAGATCCTGATCGGAAAAATCCTACAGGATCCGGTTGATGGGTTGACTGAATTCCACCGGTAGGATCTATCTGGGGTTTGGTTGAGAAGAGATCGGAGATAGGAGATGGAAGATGTTTGAAATAATTCCTGAAAGATCATCGGGAGCATACCAGGTGAAGGCGGGATCTTTTCTAAACCATGTCATCTGACGTTTTGCATACCGGCGTGTGTTTATCTTAATTTTTTCAACTGCCATTTCCAGGGAATATGCTCCTTTAAGGTAATGAAAAAGTTCTTTGTATCCAACCGTATTCAAGGCATTTAGATGTTGAAAAGGCAATAATTGAATTGCTTCGTCAAGCCATCCTTGTCCCATCATATAATCAACCCGTTGATTGATCCTTTGGTTCAGAATTTCCCTGGGGAGTGTCAGCGCTGTTTTCAGTATTTTAAATGGACGAGGTTTGGGTGAATTCGTCCTGTGCGCAGAATAGGGTATTCCAGTTGTTAAGGTAACTTCCAGTGCACGGATCAGACGGGCAGGATTGAATGGGTCGATCTGATTATAATAATCCGGATCAACATCCTGAAGTTTCTGCTGCAATGCCGTAATCCCGGAATCCTGAAGCAGGTCTTTCAACTGTTGGCGCAGGACCGGATCGGGATCGGGTAACTGATCAATTCCCTGACATACTGCATCGATATATAATCCTGAGCCTCCGGTCATGATCACGACCTTGTGGTTTCTGAACATTTCGGTGAGCTTGTTCAGCGCGTCAGTTTCGAAACGGGAGACGTTGTAAGGTTCACCGACGCTCAGGTGGCCGATAAAATGGTGCGGGATTTCCAGTAATTCCTCCCGGGAAGGAGTGGCCGTACCGATCTTCATTTCCCGGTAGAATTGCCTGGAATCGGCGGAAATGATCTCCGTATTAAAATGATGTGCCAACTGAATACTAACGCTGGTCTTGCCTACAGCAGTAGGGCCGGCGACCACGACCAGCAATGGTTCATTAATAATCATCTGAATTCTGATCGAAACCGCTATATGGTTTATCGATGCTGTCGAGATCGTCGTAATCTTCGATGTGCCCCATTGCCTCTTCTTCTTCAAAGGAAAAACCTTCGTCTTCATCCATGGCCGGAGGTATAACTTCCTGGTTTGTAGTTTCTTCTTCTATAAATGCGCTGATATCATTTTCGATGGCGGCTAATTCGGATTCGTTTTCAACAATATCATTCAATTTGGTACTTTCTTCAACTTCGGGAAGGGGGATCTTTGGTATAGGAATTTTTGTAGAAATCGGTTTGGGAGCCGGAGGAACAGGTTGTTCAGCTTTTTTAGGCAGTTCACCTACCCGTTTTACGCATCTCGGATAGGAATGTATATCATCAGTTTTCAGGATCCTGAATAGTTCAATTAAAAACGAAAAGCGATCACGGCCAACAAATTCATAGATCATTTTCTGGTGAGGATCTTCGATATACTGATTGAGTTTGGCATGTTTCATCAAGGGAAGCGTAATCGATTCAGTAACAACCTGATCAAGATCTTCATCATATTTACGTACTATTCTTTTCTCTGTTTTCAAGGTAATTTCCACGCCCTTTTTATATTTTTTATCAGTCAGAAAAAAAGAAGCCCGCTCACAATGGAGTAATTCAGTCGATTCCACAAGGTTAATATGAAAATCAAGAAAATTCTGTTTCGGTTGAATCTGGATTTCCCTGAGAAAGTCCTCATGTTCTTCCGAGATTATCCTAAAATGATAAATCAGCATCTTGCTCCGGTTCTAATTCGCTTCAAAAATATGAAATTATTAATCTTCAGAGAATAACTTTTTAAGCTTCTCCATTCATTTTTTTCAATCCCAACTTTAATCCGGCTTCCAGCATGAACTGATACGCGGCTTCAAATTCATTGGGAATTAAACCATCAAGGATAGCTTCCGTGATTTCATCTTTGATAATACCTACTTGTTTTGACGGTGAAATTCCAAAAGTATTCATGATTATTTCGCCACTAATGGGAGGTTGCCAGTTCCTGAGACGGTCTTTTTCCTCGATCTCCTTCAGCTTTTGTCTGACGATTTCGAAATTTCCTATGTAGCGTTTTACTTTATATGGATTCTTAGAGGTAATATCAGCATTGCATAATGTCATCAGGTCATCGATGTCGTCGCCGGCTTCGAAAAGCAACCTTCTGACTGCGGAATCCGTGACCTCGTCTTCGGCCAAAACGATGGGACGAAGATGTAGAAGTACCAGTTTTTCCACATAATGCATTTTTTCATTGAGTGGGAGTTTTAACAGCCTGAAAACGTGGGGTACCATTTTTGCGCCTAAGAATTCATGGGCATGAAAAGTCCAGCCGGTTCCCGGGATGAACTTACGGGTTTGTGGTTTTGCGATATCATGAAGAATTGCAGCCCATCTCAACCAGAGATTGTCAGATTGGATGGCAACGTTGTCAAGCACTTCAAGCGTATGATAGAAATTATCCTTATGCCCTTTTCCATCTATTGTTTCTGTCCCTTTTAATTCACAGAATGCAGGAAAAATCAATTTCAGAAGGCCGCTTTCGTCAAGAAGGATAAAACCTAAGGAAGGTTTTTCTGCCTGAATAATAAGGTTCAGCTCATCGGTAACACGCTCCATGGATACGATGCTAATCCTATCTGCATTTCTTTGAATGGCCTGAAAAGTGGACGGATCGATAATAAAATTCAACTCGGTGGCAAAACGGATAGCCCGCATCATCCGGAGGGGATCGTCAGAAAATGTGATATCCGGGTCACGGGGGGTGCGGATAAGCCCCTTTTTAAGATCGCTTCTTCCATTAAACGGATCAACAAGTTCACCAAAATGATCCGGGGTCAGTTCGATAGCCATGGCGTTGATGGTAAAATCGCGACGGTTCTGATCATCTTCCAGGGTGCCATTTTCCACAATGGGTTTTCGGGAATTACTGCGATACGATTCCTTGCGGGCGCCGACAAATTCGACTTTCCAATCCTGATAATTCAGCATGGCAGTTCCAAAATTTTTAAAGAATTTAACTGGGATATTGCCTTCTAATTTATCCGCTACCTTGTGCGCAAAATCGATTCCGCTCCCAATGACCATGATGTCAATGTCTTTCTTATTATCACGTTTCAGCAACAAATCCCTTACAAATCCTCCAATTACGAATGCCTGCGCTTCCATTTCGCCCGCAACCTGCGAGATGCTGTTAAAAACCGGGTTTGTGAGTTTGTATTTCAAAATATGGGATCAGATTTTTTGCAAAAGTAATGAATAGTGACTTAATTTACCGGTCAAAAAATTCCATTTCCGATTTTGGTAATCTCTGCCTAGGTTGTATCTTTGAAAACTTATTCTCGTCTATAAATTAATCACTAATAAACTAATATTATGGCAAAAAGAACAATTATAACGATGCCCGGCGATGGCATTGGAAAAGTCGTTTTGAATGAAGCCGTCCGTGTTCTGGATGCTGCTGGTTTTAATGCTGAATATATTCATGGGGATATTGGTTGGGAATTTTGGTGCAAAGAAGGTGATCCTTTCCCTGTCCGTACCCAGAAACTACTGGAAAAATATAAAATAGGCCTCTTCGGGGCTATAACATCAAAGCCCAAGGATAAAGCCGAAACCGAGCTGGCCCCTGAGTTGAAAGATAAAGGATTTGTTTATTACAGTCCTATTGTCAGTATGCGTCAGAAATATGATCTTGATATTTGTATCCGTCCATGTAAAACCTTCAAGGGAAATCCCCTGAATTTTATCCGTCGCGGGTTTGGAGGAATGGTTGAAGAGCCCCTGGTTGATTGCACGATTTTCAGGCAGAACACAGAATGTCTCTATAGTGGGGTTGAATGGACCAACCCATCCGACCAGGTTTACGATGCCCTGATGACCCATAAAAAATTCCGTGATAATTTCGCCTGGTGCCCCCGTCCCGAGTTGGCCGTTTCCGCCAGAATTTTCACAAAAAAATATACAGGGCGCATTTTAAAAGCTGCTTTTGAATATGCCAGTTCCCATGGATATTCCACCATAACTGTCTGCGAGAAGCCCAACGTGATCCGCGAAACCTCCGGCATGATGCTGAAAATGGCACAGGACATGGCTAAAAATGAATATCCGGGGATCAAGGTACAAAACACGAACATTGATGCCCAGATGATGTGGTTGACGAAAAATCCGGAAACATATCATGTTATTGTGGCCGGGAATATGTTCGGAGATATAGTTTCTGATGGTTTTGCCGGTTTGATTGGTGGTCTTGGATTTGCCTGCAGCGCCAACATCGGCCCCGACATCGCGGTTTTTGAACCCACCCATGGTTCGGCTCCGAAATACGCGGATTTTGATCCTTCCATCGTCAACCCCATCGCCATGATCCTATCAGCAGTAATGATGCTGGAGCACATTGGTGAACATGGTCTTGCCTCCAAAATCAGTAAAGCAGTCGCTGATGTGATTGAAGAAGGCAAAGTGAAGACCTATGACATGATGAAATTGCCGGGAAATCCTGAAGCATTCAGCAAAGGCGCTGCCAATACACATGAAATGACGGATGCTGTTATAAAAAAATTGCAATGACCAACGAAATCCTTAACCTGTGGCCGGAATTAATGTGGATTGAAGATCCCATTCTCCGCGAAAAAGTTGCGCAAACCTGGGAGCTGGCGCTGGAAAGAAGTGTACTTTCGCCCGATGATCTCAATAAAATTCCCTTCACTTTGTTGGCAGGACCTGATCTCAAGGTATCCTTTATGGCCCACAAACGGTGTGTTGTCCACATTGCCCGTGAAGCCGGGCTTAAAATGAATGAATTCTTTAAAGAAGATCTTCCGGTTGACATGGATGTGCTGATTGCAGGGGCGATCCTCGCGGATGTTGGCAAGCTGCTTGAATACGTGCTTGATCCGGCAGGAAAATCCGTGCAGGGAAAATATGGAAAATATTTACGGCATCCATTCTCCGGAGTTTCATTGGCAGAGCAATGTGGTGTCCCTGCCCCGGTTTGTCATATTATTTCTGCCCATGCCGGTGAAGGGGATATGATCAAACGGACAGTGGAGGCATATATCGTCCATCATTCAGATTTTATGACATTTGAGCCATTCAGAGAAAGGCTTAAATAAAACATTCAAAACATATTCCGATGAACATTATTGAAAAAATTCTTGCAAAACATTCCAAAAGGAAAAAAGTCAAGCCGGGAGATATCATTGATGTTTTCATTGATACCCGTGCCGCCCGTGATTTTGGCGGCGCCAATGTAGTAAAGAATTTGGTTGATCATGGTTTGACGGTCGCTGATCCCCAAAAAACCATTTTCACATTTGACTGCAACCCCGGAGGCTCTGATCAAAAATATGCTGCCAATCAGCAGTACTGCCGTCAGTATGCCCGCGAAAATGGCATACAAGTATATGATGTTGATGCCGGGATAGGCACTCATCTGGCCATTGACAATGGCTTGGCCTGGCCGGGAAGTACTTTTGTTTCCACAGATTCGCATGCCAATATCCTGGGCGCTATCGCATCTTTTGGCCAGGGAATGGGCGATCAGGATATTGCTGCTGCCTGGGCAAAAGGTGCGGTATGGTTCAAAGTACCACCCTCCGTCAAAATCAACCTTCATGGTAAAAGGCCTGCCGGATTATCAGCTAAAGATATAATTTTGAATATGTTATCCATATTCGGAGCCAACAAATTGCTGGGATGCTCTGTTGAGATATATGGAATAGAAGTTGAGAAGTTTACCCTGGCTGAACGTATCACCATCTCTTCCATGGGGACTGAGATGGGAGCAATCATCATTCTGTTCCCGACTTCCGCTTACCTTTTGAAAGAGCTGAAAATGATCACGGGAAAAGATTGCTCTCCGGTCACTGCTGATCCTGATGCTAAGTACCAAGAGGTTTTCGATCTTGATCTTGAAAAATTTGTAATTATGGTTGCGAAACCCGGTCATCCTCATGACGATATCGCCTTAGAAAAGGTCCGTCATCAAAAAATCGATTCGGGTTTTATCGGGAGCTGTACCAATGGCAGGATTGAAGATCTGCGATCGGCAGCCGGGATCCTTAAAGGACGGAAAGTTGCCCCTGGCGTTGTCCTGAAAATCGTTCCTTCAACTGATTCTGTGTGGAAACAGGCCATGGAAGAGGGTTTGATATCTATATTCAAAGAAGCTGGCGCTCTGGTCTCAAATGCTGGTTGTGCTGGTTGTGCCGCCGGTCAGGTTGGTCAAAATGGCCCCGGAGAGATCACCATCAGTACGGGGAACCGTAATTTTGAAGGAAAACAGGGGAAAGGACAAGTTTACCTCGCTTCTCCTGCCGTCGTTGCTGCTTCAGCCGTAGCAGGATCCATCACTACTCCCGATCAGATCCCTGACCACCCAGCCGTTTTCCAGACGACCGGAAAAAAGGATGGACCGACAGCCAAACCTCACCTAAAAATCAAGGTTGACAAACCTGTCATTGTAGAAGGGAACGTGTGGATCATCCCGAAAGATGATATTGACACGGATATGATTTTTCATAATCGCTATCTGACCATCACTGATATCAAGGAGATGGGACAATATACATTTGATAACCTGAAGGGCTTCGAGGATTTTGCAAAGAAAGCAAAACCCGGAGACATCGTCATCACACAGAAGAATTTCGGGGCTGGCAGTTCCCGCCAGCAAGCAGTTGACTGTTTTATGTCCTTAGGAATCAGTTGCATCATTGCAGAATCCTATGGCGCAATTTATGAGCGGAATGCGATCAACGCTGCGCTTCCCATCCTGACCTATAAACCGGGTTCACTTGAACCTGTAGGGCTTAAGAATGGGGACCATATATCAGTAGATTTTCTTGAAGGTACGTTGATCCATACCGGGACAAATAAAATCGCGAGGATCAATAAGTTCTACGATGCGCAATTAGCTATATACCAAAATGGCGGGTTGCTTTAGGCTTTATCTTTTCAACTTCCATCGCCGGTGTGACCAAAGATAATAAGCCGGTTCGGATTTAATTTCTTCTTCCAGCATCTGCATATACCGTGATGTTATGTAGCCTTTTTCGGTTGTGGGAGGATTGGGTTCCAGCATTTCGAAGGTCACCGTATAGTTGCCCCGTTTAATTTTTTTGACTCTTGCAAAAACTACTGGGATATCATGTAACCGGGCATATTTTTCCGGCCCATGTAATGTAGCTGTATCCTGGTTAAGAAAATGCACCCAGAAAGCAAGACGGGGAGTAGAAGGACTTTGATCTGCAACCATATAAAAAATAGCGGGTTCATCCCATGATGTCTTAAATATTTCCGCGGTATGCATGATTGATGCCAGGAGCGCCCTTCCCTTAGCACGCGTTCCCTGAAGATAATCATCAATGAATTTATTGGACAGCGGTTTATAGAACCCAACCGGTTTATGGAGTAACTGGGTACCTGAAGCGATCCCTCCCCACTCCCAATTTCCATAATGCCCGGTGACACAAATCACATGTTTACCCTTCCGGTATAGGTCATCCAGCATACCGGTATTGTAATATTGGTATCGTTTAACGATGTCTTCTTCTTTCATTGTATATCCTTTGAGACTTTCGACAAGGATATCAACCAAGTGGTGATAAAACTGCTTTGCGATTTTTTTTATTTCCCGTGGATCCTTTTCAGGGAATGAGTTTCTCAGGTTATCCATGACGACTTTTTTCCGGTACCCGACTAAATAATAAACAATATAAAATACCAGGTCCGAAAAAGCATAAAGCGCCCTGAAAGGAAAAATTTTAAAAATTCCCAGGAAAAAGAGAAAGAAATAATAGGTCAATCTGTTCATGTATGGCAAATTACAGATGCAAAGGTACTTTTTTATCGGTTGCGTTTGTCAGGATCATCATCCATATTATTTAAGACGTATCACATAATAAGCCAACATTAGCAAAAACATTAACTTTGCCACAAATTTTTTATCATGTTAATCATCCAGCGCCGCAGTACAGATCCTTATTTTAACCTGGCAACCGAAGAATATGTTTTAAAACATTTCGAAGAAGATTCGTTCATGCTTTGGCGAAATGCCCCAAGCATTATTGTTGGTCAGCATCAGAACACACTTGCAGAAATAAATGTTGATTATGTAAAAAAACAAAACATCCCGGTGGTTAGGCGGCTTAGTGGCGGTGGGGCTGTATTTCACGATTTGGGAAACCTGAATTTCACTTTTATTAAAATCGGAAAGCAGGAGAACCTCATTGATTTCAGAAAATATACTTTACCCATCCTGGAAGTTATACAGAAGATGGGGATTGATGCGAAATTTGAAGGCAGGAATGACCTCACCATTGATGGAAAAAAGTTTTCCGGAAATGCTGAACACATTTGGAAAAACAGGATTCTGCACCATGGAACACTGTTATTTTCGTCTCAAATGTCGAATCTCACACAGGCTCTTAATGCCGATCCTTTGAAATTCCAGGACAAGTCTGTAAAATCAGTTCGCAGCCGTGTAACCAACATCAGTGAACACCTGAAAGAAACGATGGATGTAATGCGGTTTGCTGATCTGGTCCAAGCCCATGTGGTTGAAAAGTATCCGGATGCCAGGATCATTGAGCTGACCAAAGAAGATCAGGATAATATCCACGAATTGGTTAGAAGTAAATATGGCGCCTGGGAGTGGAATTTTGGTTATTCTCCTAACTATAACTTCAGGAAAATACTCCGGACTAAAAAAAGTGGCACCCTTGAATTCGACCTTGACGTGCAGAATGGGGTTATATTACATCTTAAAATATTCGGAGATTACTTTAACAAAATGGAGACCGGGGAGATTGAAGCAGCACTGACAGGGATCGCCCACCAGGAAAAATCCATCAGGGAAGCGCTCAAACGGTTTAAAATGGATGATTATTTTGCTCACCTGACTAAGAAGGAATTTCTTCAGGGATTGTTTTGACCATACTGATTTTCTGATTCGTGAGAATGATTGAAATAGGACCACTTTCATTTTTAATGATCTTTTCTTTACTTTTAAACACGAAACCAATCATGTGGGATTGAATAAAATATTTGATCGGCTCAAGTTCGAAAAGAAACCTATATTTTTCTTATGAAAAGAATTACAAAGTATATATTATTATTTATCTTCCCGTTGGCAGTTCTCTCCTGCTTTTCATGCGCTTCCGGGAATAAAGGGAAGGAATTATCCTCCCCGCCCGCTCTTCCAAAATCCGGAGTAATCCACGAAAAAATAATCTGCTACAAAAATCCGGATCTTTCCTATGCCCTTTACCTCCCCACATCGCTTCATCCGGATACAAAGAAAAACTCAGCTGGAAATTCCCCGGATGCATCTGTCGAAAAAAACCATGCCCCAGTATCCGCTGAATGTTACCCGGTAATATTGGCCTTTGATTCTCATGGTTCCGGTTTGACACCGGTAAAAATGTACCAGGAATTAGCTGAGAAATACGGATTTATTATCTTAGGATCGAACGATTCGCACAACGGATTGAATAATGATCAGATCGCTGCCATTCTCTCCGGAATGTTTGAAGAAATAAATACCCGTTTCCCGGTTGACACCAATCAGGAATATGTAATGGGTTTTTCGGGAGGGGCCAGGATTGCCTGTTTAGCTGCCATGATGTATCCTCGTGTCAAATCGGTCATTGGATGCGGGGCAGGGTTTCCACAAGGGAACCAGCCACCTCTTTACAAATTTGATTATTTCGGTATTGTAGGAGCGGCCGACTTCAACCTGAATGAGATGATGGAATTAGATGGGATGTTGGGCATCATGAAATTACGACATTACATACTGACTTTTCCCGGACCTCACACCTGGCCACCCGCAGCGGTTATGGAAGATGGGTTCCGATGGAATATTCTCAATGCCATGAAAGATAACCGGATAAAGAAGGACGACCGACAGATCGACCTTTTTCTGGGTGCGTTACAAATGAGGATCGACAGCTTAAAGAATAGAAACCGCCTGATTGAAGCTTCTGCGATATGCAATTTAGCGGTTCAATCGGCAGATGGTTTACGCAATACTACACCTTTTCGAAAAAAATCAGAATTGATAGCGCAAAATCCTGTCTATAAAAAACAAGTTTCCTATCACGATGAAATTCTGAAGAAGGAAAAAAATGAACAGCAGGAATTAATGGAAGCTCTTTTCTCGAAAGACATTTCCTGGTGGAAAGAAAGGATCAAAAAACTGACAATGACAAATCCCAAAATGAATCCGGAGGACACTTTGATGAATGCCCGGTTGGGCGCCTTTCTAAGTTTGCTTTGTTATTCCAATGTCAACGCTGCCATGAATCAGCGAAATGCTGAAATGGCAGAAAAACTTGTCGGGATATATCAGCTGGCCGATCCGAAAAATCCGGAACCTTATTATCTTAAAGCCGTCATACTGATGCAACGCAATGATACAGTGCAGGCGATGAAGAAGCTTGAAGAAGCCGTATCCAAGGGGTTTTCCGATAAAAACCGTTTATTGGGCCAACCGGAATTTGAAGGAATAAAAAATGAAACGGCCTTCTTTGATCTGATGAAAAAAATAAAATGAACGACCGGCAAAATTTACATTTTAAATTAACAGTTTTTCAACAGCAATTTGAAGGAGAGATCCTGATTGATGATACGTCACGTATCCTTTATGCCACAGATGCATCAGCATACCGGGAAATCCCATTGGGCGTTGCCCGTCCCAAAAATGATACAGATATTAAGAAACTGATCTGCCTGGCACAATCCGAAAAGTTTTCACTCATCCCCAGGACAGCGGGTACTTCTTTAGCCGGCCAGGTGGTTGGTGGAGGTCTTGTGGTCGATGTATCAAGGCACATGACTGACATTCTCGAGATCAACCCGCGTGAGCATTGGGCACGGGTCCAACCCGGAGTGATCCTCGACGAATTAAATAAAGAGGTGGAAAAACACGGACTTTTCTTTGGCCCCGAAACCAGCACATCCAGCCGTTGCATGATGGGAGGCATGGTAGGTAACAATTCATGTGGCGCTCATTCCATTCTTTACGGAAGTACCCGTGTCCATGTGATTTCCGTTAAGGGATTCCTGAGTGACGGTTCGGAGGTGGAATTCAAGGAACTTACACTTCCTGAATTCAGTCAAAAATGCCAGGGAGAAAAACTGGAAAACAAAATATATCAGCAGATCCGTGAAATTTTAACGAATCCTGAAAATCGTCAGACCATACGGCAGGAATACCCGGATCCATCCATTCACCGGAGAAATACAGGATATGCATTGGATTTGTTGCTTGATACTGAACCATTTGCCGATGCCATGGTCCTGGATAAAACAGATCCGTTCAATTTTTGCAAGTTGATTGCAGGATCAGAAGGGACACTGATGTTTATTACCGAGATCCGGTTGAACCTGGTCCCTTTACCCCCGAAAGAGAAAGCATTGATCTGTGTTCATTGCAATTCAGTCGGAGATGCCCTGAGAGCCAACCTGGTGGCCTTGAAATACAAGCCAGGATCGGTGGAACTGATGGATAAAGCCATCATGGATTGTACACGGGATAATATTACACAGCGACAAAACCGTTTTTTTATCCAAGGAGACCCCGGCGCTATCCTGATCATCGAATTTGCCAGAGAGACAAAAGAGGAAATACTCCAGATTTATAAAGAACTCGAGGCAGAAATGCGCGAAAGAGACCTTGGATATCATTTTCCGATCGTTTTTCCACCAGATCTTAAAAAAGTATGGGATTTACGAAAAGCAGGGTTGGGTGTCCTTTCCAATTATCCGGGTGACCGCAAACCAGTTCCGGTCACAGAAGATACGGCGGTAAACCCGGAAGTCCTGCCTGATTATATTAATGAATTCGATAAAATTCTTGAAAGGCTTGGGCTCGCTTGTGTTTATTATGCCCATGTCGGTTCCGGCGAACTTCATCTCCGGCCGGTATTAAACCTGAAAGACCCTGTCGATGTTGAATTATTCCATACCATAGCTCAGGAAACCGCCAAACTGGTAAAAAAATATAAAGGATCATTGTCGGGAGAACATGGGGATGGTAGGTTGCGTGGCGAATTCATCCCTCTGATGCTCGGAGATCATAATTACCAACTTCTGAAAGAGATTAAAGCGCTTTGGGACCCAAACAGGGTCTTTAACCCGAACAAGATCACCGACACGCCGAGGATGAATACCCAGTTGCGGTTTGAGCCCGGGAAGCCAGTCCGGGAGATTCCAACGCATTTTGATTTTTCGGACAGCCATGGAATCCTCCGGGCCGCCGAACAATGCAATGGCTCTGGCGATTGCCGGAACACCATTATCACCGGACGTCGGATGTGTCCCTCCTATATGGCCATGAAGGATGAGAACACCACCACTCGTGCCAGGGCAAACATTCTCCGCGAATTTCTCACTCACTCTACAAGAAAGAATCCGTTTGATCACCCTGAAATCTATATGGTGATGGACCTTTGCCTTTCCTGTAAAGCTTGTAAGTCGGAATGCCCTTCGAATGTTGATATTGCTAAGCTTAAAGCGGAATTCCTTCAACATTATTACGATTCCCATGGAGTGCCCATACGATCGAACCTGATCGCCCATATTACCGCGATAAACCGGTTGGGTTCAATAGTTCCATCAATTTTCAACTTTTTCCTGAAAAACCGTATCTTATCCGGAATTATAAAACAGACTTTAGGTTTTGCCAAAGAGCGAAATATTCCAGCATTGTATCATTCCACCTTCCGGAAATGGTTGGCTCATGAACCAGGTTCCCAGGAAAATATCAAGGTTCCATCGGTTTATCTTTTTATCGATGAATTTACTGATTATAATGATGTTCCCATTGGCATTAAAGCCGTTCAGCTATTGAAAGCCCTGGGATATGCCGTATTAACAACAGATCATGAAGAAAGCGGGCGTACATTTATTTCCAAGGGGTTGATCCGAAAAGCAAAAAAGTTAGCCAACAGGAATGTTAAAAAGTTCAAAGATCTGGTTACTGAAGAAACCCCACTGATAGGTATCGAACCATCGGCCATTCTTTCTTTTCGAGATGAATATCCCGATCTGGTAGGCCCTTCATTAAGAAATGACGCCCTGGAACTGGCGAAACATACTTTTTTGTTTGACGAATTCATCCTTCAGGTGATGGCCACAGGTGACAGGAATCCGGCTAACCTTTTCACCTCCGAGAAAAAACACATCAAACTTCATGGTCATTGTCATCAAAAGGCTTTAGGCTCTGTTGCGACAACAAGGAAGATGTTATCACTACCTCTCAATTACACCGTTGAAGAGATCAACTCAGGTTGTTGCGGTATGGCTGGCGCTTTTGGTTATGAACGAGAGCATTACGAAGTATCCATGAAGGTGGGGGAACTTGTTCTTTTTCCGGAAATAAGAAAGGCGGGTCAGGATGTTATCATTGCCGCTCCGGGAACATCATGCAGGCATCAGATCATGGATGGTACCGGCCGGACTGCTTTTCATCCTATTGAGATCCTGTTTGATGCATTACGGCGATAGAAGAAACCGGGTATAAAGAATAAACCATATAACAGGCAGTCTGAACCGGATTTAAGACAGATTAATCAGATTTCTATAAATATTCCTTCTTCAGCCAGAAAGGTTTCCTGAAAGACCGATCTGGCCTCATCCAACATAGGGGAAAGATCTTCATAACGGGCAGAAAAATGGCCTATGATCATTTTTTTCACTTGGGCTTTTTGTGCAATGGTGGCAGCCTGAATGGATGTCGAATGAAATTTTTCTTCCGCTGCTTTTTCCATGTTCTGCATGAATGTAGTTTCGTGATAAAGCAAACCAACCTTCTTTATCCAGGGGACGATCTGCATTGACATAGCAGTATCGCTACAGTAAGCATAAGACCGGGGAAACGGGACTTTTCTTGGCGTTTTTTTTTCACGAAAAAGGAAACCACAGGTTGGAATACTGTGCTTCAAAGGAAAACTATATACCGATATGTGTCCTTCATCCAGAAGCGTATCATAAGCCAGCATGTTTAAAGGATGAAAAACAAGGGAGTAACTCAAGGTGGTTTGGGATGCTAAAAATTGAAGTTCCAGCATTTCACGGAGCAAGAGAGGAGCATATAGATGGAGCTCTTTTTTCCGGCCCAGAAGGTGCATGGTATTTAAAAGTCCAATCAGTCCAAAATAATGATCTCCATGCAGGTGACTGATAAAAACATGGTGGATACGCTGCCAGGAAACATGGTACTTGTGTATTTGGAACTGGGTCCCTTCGCCACAATCGATCAAAAAGAAGCGCCCATCTGCATTGAGCAGATGGGCGCTTAAGTTGCGGTTGCTGGTCGGGACTGCTGCGCTGCTCCCCAATACCATCAACGAAAAAGTCATATTAAGTTATTCAGCCTTAGGTTCTGATGTTTCAGGTTCTGATGTTTCAGGTTCTGATGCTTCAGGTTCTGATGTTTCAGGTTCCGTCGTTTCAGGTTCCGTCGTTTCAGGTTTTTCTTCTTCTTTTTCTTCCACGATTTTTCTAGCGGCTTTTTCTTCTGCTGCAACCATATCGGCTTTCAGATTGGCCAGGGCATCAATATCACCCAGCGTAGTTTTCTCCAGGTTATCCTTGATTTTCTTCACTGCTTTTTTAGTATCCTTTTCTTTCTTCTGGCCAACTTTAGCTTCTTTATTCCGTTCCGCGTTCACCTCATCCTGGTGGATCTTGCTGTGCGAAAGGATGATCTTTTTATTTTCCTTTGAAAATTCGATCACCTTGAAATCCAAAGCATCTTCTTCTTTTGCGGTCGTGTTATCTTCCTTGACAAGGTGACGAAGTGGCGCAAATCCCTCAACACCATAAGGTAAGGCTACGATGGCTCCTTTATCATTCATACTGACAATGGTCCCTTTGTGGACAGAGCCAACAGCAAAAACACTTTCGAATACATCCCATGGATTTTCTTCAAGTTGTTTATGGCCTAGGCTCAGGCGGCGATTATCAACATCCACATCAAGTACCATAACTTCAATGCTTTCACCAATTTTGGTGAATTCGGCGGGATGTTTAATTTTCTTTGACCAGCTGAGATCTGAAATATGAATAAGACCGTCAACACCTTCTTCCAGTTCCACAAAAATGCCGAAGTTGGTAAAGTTGCGTACAGTTGCGGTATGTTTTGATTTCAGCGGATATTTTTCTTTAATGTTGGTCCAGGGATCAGGAATCAGTTGTTTGATGCCCATTGACATCTTGCGCTCTTCACGATCAAGAGTAAGGATAACAGCTTCCACTTCCTGCCCTACTTTGAGGAAATCGTGGGCAGTACGAAGGTGCTGTGACCATGACATTTCGGAAACGTGAATAAGGCCTTCAACTCCCGTATTAATCTCGACAAAGGCGCCATAATCAGCGATCACAACCACTTTTCCTTTTACTTTATCGCCAATCTTGAGATTTGGATCAAGAGAATCCCAGGGATGCGGGGTAAGTTGTTTAAGACCCAGGGCAATCCGTTTTTTATTGTCGTCAAAATCGAGGATAACCACTTTAATTTTCTGGTCAAGTTTAACGATCTCTTCGGGATGATTGATACGTCCCCAGCTCAGGTCGGTGATATGGATCAAGCCATCGACGCCGCCCAGATCAACAAATACGCCATAGCTGGTGATGTTTTTAACCGTTCCTTCGAGGATCTGGCCTTTTTCAAGTTTCTTGATGATTTCAGCTTTCTGGGCTTCCAGTTCATCTTCAATAAGGGCTTTATGGGAAACAACGACATTTTTGTATTCGTGATTGATCTTCACGACTTTGAATTCCATCACTTTGTCAACAAATACATCATAATCGCGGATGGGTTTCACATCAATCTGCGAACCAGGAAGGAATGCTTCAATGCCAAAAATATCGACAATAAGTCCACCTTTTGTACGCGATTTTACATATCCTTTGATAATTTCCTGTTTTTCGTATGCATCGTTGATGCGTTCCCATGATTTCAGTATCCTGGCTTTTTTATGAGAAAGGAGTAACTGACCGCTGGTATCTTCCTGGTTTTCGACATACACTTCAACCTTATCACCTATTTTCAGATCAGGATTGTAGCGAAATTCGTTCATTTGGATAACGCCATCGCTTTTAAATCCGATGTTCACGACAACTTCGCGGTTGGTCATGGTAACGACCGTCCCTTCAATTACTTCATGGTCCTGAACGGCACGAAGGGTCTGATCATATACTTCTTCAAGTTTCCGACGTTCGTCTGTGGAATAAATCTCGTGTTTTTTTCCGATGGAATCCCAATCGAAATCCTTCAATTCTTCATTCGATAACTGGGCTTTTTTGGGTGATGGCGCCGGAGCTTCCGCTACGGGCACAGGCGCTGTTTCGACTACCATTTCAACGATGGGGGCTTCAACAGGTGTGGCTTCCGCTTCAACATTAATAGTTTGTTCAACATTGGGTTCAGGATTCTGCTCCAAGTTCATGTTGGTTTCTTCAGGAGTCATTCAATTAATCTTTATGGTTGTATCATAATCCGATACACACCGGGTTTAACATTTTTTTGTTTTAAGGGGTTTAATAAAGAACGTCATCGTTTTTACCCTTGAAAAACGGGGTGCAAAGATAAAAAGAAATTATTGATTTTACTATCTTCGCAGTTCAAAATCAATATATATGTCATTAAAATGTGGGATCATCGGTCTTTCCGGTTCTGGGAAAACCACTCTCTTCAACTGTATTTCGAATAACCGGGCGGAGACGCACCAGGCTGCATTTTCAGGGACCAAATCGAATCTCGGGACTGTGAATGTGCCGGATCAACGTTTATATGCCATTGATGCACTCATCAAATCGGCAAAGATCGTTCCTACTACCGTCGAGATGGTTGACATACCAGGATTATCAAAAGGAGGAAGTCATACCGAGGGAAATAAATTTCTGGCAGATATCAGAAATGTGGATGCCCTGATCCATGTCATCCGGTGTTTTGATGATCCCATGATGCCCCATGTTGAAGGGTCAGTTGATCCTGTCAGGGATAAAGAGATAGTCGATCTGGAGCTTCAGGTCAAGGATCTTGAATCGGTGGAGAAAAAGATTATCCGGACGGAAAAGCTGATCAAGGCCGGAGAGAAAGAGGCCAAACACGCATTGGAAATCCTGCTGCAAATAAAATCGCACCTTGAAAATTTTCAACCGGTCAGGACCCTGTCCATCTCTCCAGAAGATCATAAGATTGTCGATGATATGTTCCTTCTGAGTGAGAAACCAGTCATGTACATTTGCAATGTTGAAGATCATTCGGCTGGGAAGGGTAACAGCTATTCCGCCCGTTTTATCGAATTGGTCCGCGGCGAGAAGTCGCCTGTATTAACCATTGCCGCGAAGATGGAATCAGAAATTGCCGAGTTGGAAAGCGAAGAAGACAGAAATGCTTTTCTTTCTGATGCCGGGCTTACCGAACCAGGGGTAAACAGGCTGGTACAATCGGCATTCAGCCTGCTCCAATTGCAATGTTTTTTTACCGCCGGGCCCAAGGAGGTTCGCGCATGGACCATTAAAAAAGGTATGAATGCACCGCAGGCTGCCGGTGTCATTCACAGCGACCTGGAACGCGGATTTATACGGGCAGAAGTGATGAAATATGATGATTTCATCCGGCTTAAAAGTGAGCATGCCTGTAAAGAAAATGGGAAATTATTTATAGAAGGAAAAAATTATGTAATTGGCGACGGGGATATTTTACATATCCGTTTCAACGTTTAAACGTAGCGGGCGTAATTCCTTAATTTTTCTATAAAATCAGCTTTTTTACGGACAGAGACTTCCACTTCCGTATTGTCTTCCAGAATGACTGATCCTCCTTTGCCCTTGATATATCTTTTAACAAACATGAGGTTGATCAGGTGTTTACTGTGGATGCGTGAAAATGGAAGATCTTCCAATATCTTTTCGTAGTTGTTCAGTGGTTTTGAAGCGACAAACCGTTGCCCATTCGTCAGGTAAAAAAGTGTATAAACGTCACTGGCCTCCAGTCGTATAATGTCAGCTAATCTGACAATATTCAAACCATCGGTTGAAGGGATAATGATCTTTTCATTTTTGGTTTTCAGGTTATCGCGAAGAACAGTAATCCGGTTATCAATCTCTTCAACTTTCAGGTCCCTGAAGCGGTTAATGGCTGATTCAAGCATCTCCAGGGTGATCGGTTTCACCAGGTAGTGCAATGCAGAAAATTCGAAGGCACGGACGGCATATTTGTCAAATGCTGTAATGAAGATCACCCGGAACTCTTTAAATGTCACTCGCTCTATTACATCAAACCCTTCGCCATCCGGCAAGTTGATATCAAGAAAAACCAGTTCTGGCTTAACCTTATCGATGAGAGGCACTGCTTCGCTGACGCTATAAGCATCACCGACAATATCCATGTTCTGAAAATTATTTGTCAGTAACGTTTTCAGCGTCAGGATACTGGTTTTATCATCATCTACCAACACAATCTTTATCACGCCATCCATAACCGTAAGGGATTATCAATTGTCATGTAAATGTAGTAATTTTGCAAAAACCAACTCACTTCCCTCTAAATTATTTTAAAATTAACCCCTGTGGAAATAAATGTTGAAAATATTTTACGAAAATCCTTTTTATCTAAAGAAGAATTGATTCTTTTATTAGGATCCACGGGGGAAGAAAAAAAGCAGGTGTTTGAATTGGCTCAGCAGGTAAAAGCTGAAGGCGTCGGAAAAAAAGTCTATTTCAGAGGATTGATCGAGTATTCCAACCTTTGTTCAAAAAACTGTTTTTATTGCGGGATCAGATCTGGGAACCCGCGTTATGCCCGTTATCGCATGACGGACAAAGAAGTGATGGAGGCTGTGGATTTTGCTTATGAAAGCAGATATGCTTCCCTTGTGGTCCAGGCCGGTGAACAATCCGGGAAGGCCTACGTGGACCATATTGAATCCATCCTGAAAAAAATCCATCAGAAAACCAATGGGGAGCTTCATGTCACCCTGTCGTTGGGTGAACAAAGTGAAGAAACCTTTCGGCGGTGGTTCGAAGCGGGAGCACATCGTTACCTGTTACGGATCGAAGTTTCAAACCCGGCGTTGTATTCGCGTTTGCATCCCATGGATCGTCACCATTCTTATGCAAAACGTCTGGAAGCATTGGAAATGCTCAGAAAAACAGGATATCAGGTGGGCACCGGGGTCATGATTGGTTTACCTTATCAGACCCTTTCAGATCTGGCCGATGATCTTCTCTTTTTCCATGATTTCGATGTTGATATGGTTGGCATGGGGCCTTACATCGAGCATCAGGATACCCCGTTATACCAATATCGGGATCAGTTGCTACCCCTTAAAGAAAGGTTTGACCTTTCCCTGAAAATGGTTGCATTATTGCGAATCCTGATGAAGGATATCAACATTGCTGCAACTACCGCCATGCAGACGATTGATCCACAAGGTCGGGAGAAGGCCCTGATGGCAGGAGCCAATGTGATCATGCCCAACCTTACGCCCGTCAAATACCGGGAAGATTATCTGCTGTATGAGAATAAGCCCTGCATTGATGAAGAAGCCGCTGAATGCAGAGGATGTCTCGAGGCCCGCATCTTTATGGCCGGCGACGAGATTGCATACGGAGAATGGGGAGATTCGGCTCATTATAAGAAGAGGACCAGGAATTATGACCAGAAATAATAAGCCCTTACCTCTGTTTGAAAACGTAGAGATCCTGGATGCGGGGTCAGAAGGGAATGCCGTTGCGCGTGCCGGCGACATGGTGATTTTTGTCCCATACGCTGTACCGGGCGATGTGGTTGACATCCAGGTGACGCGAAAAAAAAGATCCTTTGCAGAAGGTCGTGCCATCCATTTTCACAAATACAGTGATAAAAGGGTTCAACCTTTTTGCGAACATTTCGGAACCTGCGGGGGTTGCAAATGGCAGCATCTACGATATAAAGATCAGCTCTTTTATAAACAGAAACAGGTTGAAGACAACCTGGTCCGGATCGGAAAATTGGAAAAACCTTGTATTCTCCCGATTCTCGGATCGCCTGAACAACAGTACTATCGTAACAAGCTTGAATATACCTTTTCCAATCACCGGTGGCTTACGCGGGATGATCCTCATGGACCGTTATCCGAAATAGAGATGAACGCACTCGGATTTCATATTCCACGGTTATTCGATAAGGTCCTGGATATAAAAAACTGTTATCTTCAGCCCTCCCCGTCCAATGACATCCGGTTATTTGCCAAAAAATATGCTTTGGGGCACGGATTATCATTTTATGATGTCAGGACCTGGACAGGCTTGCTGCGCAACCTGATCATCCGCAACACGACAACCGGTGATCTTTTGGTCATCCTCGTTTTCAGAGAAGATCAAGATGAAACCATTGCCGGTATGTTGACGGAGATGCTCGCGGCATTTCCACAGATCACTTCCCTTTATTATGTTATCAATCCCAAAAAAAACGATGTCATCAATGACCTTACGCTAACCCACTTCTTTGGCCAAAAATATATGACTGAAAGGATGCCCTCCTTTAAAACCGGGGATCCAGATGTGGAATTCCGGATCGGTCCCGTTTCATTTTATCAGACCAACTCGCGACAAGCAGTCAACTTATATCAGACGGCTATGAAATTTGCAGCGTTCATGGGCGACGAGATCGTTTATGACTTATATACCGGTACCGGTACAATTGCCAATTACATGGCCCCATTGGTGAAAAAAGTGGTTGGGATTGAATCCATACCTGCTGCCATTGAAGATGCGAAATCGAACGCGAAACTGAACCGGCTTGAAAATGTTCATTTTTTTGCTGGCGAAACCGAGAAAATATTAACCCCGGAATTTATTACAGAGAACAGCAAACCCGATATCATCATCACAGATCCTCCCCGTTCGGGAATGCATGAAAAAGTGATCCGGACATTGCTCTCGGTCTCCCCGGCCAAAATTATTTATGTAAGTTGCAACCCGGCAACTCAGGCAAGGGATATATTATTGCTGAGCGGGCGATATACAATGGATCAATGCCAACCTATTGATATGTTCCCCCACACACAGCATGTGGAGAATGTGGCCCTTCTGAAAAGAATTGATTAACAGTTCATCCTCAAGGCTTTTATCCGGTCCGCGAGATCTGCAATATTCAATCGTGATCCTTCGATGGCGATCCGGGCCTGGCGGTAAAATACCATGCGTTGGTCAAGATGACGCCTTACTGCTTCCTCACGGTCTTCCATAAGGATAGCTTTCAATACCGGTCTTTTTTTGCGGGCTTTTTTCAACCGGTCCATAAGAACGGGAAATTCCCAGTGAAGATAAAGTGAAATGCCGGATTGATTGATAAAATCCATATTATCAGAAAAACAAGGTGTGCCACCTCCGGTGGCAATGACGGCATCATCCAGCGCCGCGGTTTCATGGAGCAGTTTCCGCTCCAGTAACCGGAATTGAGCTTCCCCATATTTTTCAAAAAAATCAGAAATAGCAATCCTGAAGCGTTCTTCAAAAAGCAAATCCAGATCAATAAACCGAAAATCCAACATCCCGGCAAGGTCCCTACCCAAATTTGATTTTCCCGAAGCCATATAACCAACCAGATAGATACGCATAATGGTAAAAGTACGATTTTTTTATTTATCTTTGCCAAGCTTTAAGTATATCACTTTATGAATCCCAGAATCTTATTCATTTTATTCTCTCTGTCACTCGTATTCTTCTTTGGCAATTGTGATAGGAATAATAATTCAAAAAAGAGTTCACTTCCAACCGATATTGTGAATAACCCCAATACGGCAAATGGGAAAGTGGACCAATCCGATCTGCCCTTCATACAGTTCGAAGAGACTGAACATGATTTCGGGAGGATCCTCGAAGGTGAGACAGTATCATTCAGTTTCAAGTTTACCAATAAAGGAAAGTCCGACCTTGTGATTGCCGATGTAAGTACTTCCTGTGGCTGTACGGTCCCCTCCTTTCCCAAAACCCCTGTGAGGCCTGGAGAAGAAAACATTATAAAAGTAGCCTTTAACAGTACCGGAAAAAGAGGATACCAGTCAAAAAACATCGTAGTTGTTGCCAATACCCAGCCCAACACAACCCTTTTACGGATTAAAGCACAGGTTGTAACCCCCGGAAGTGAAAAATAATGAAATGGCATATTTCGAATGGATTGCGAATGCCCGGATAAAAATCATAGTAAGTAAACGTTATAACTTATCAGAACAGTAAACCCTAAATCATAAATTTTTTGAATATGACAACTCTTTTAACCATCCTACTTATGGCTCCTCAAGGCCAGGGATCTTCTTCACAAAATGGCTGGTATTCATTCCTGCCGTTATTATTGATCATTGTGGTCTTTTATTTCTTCTTTATCCGTCCACAGATGAAGCGTTCGAAAGATCAGAAAAAATTCAAGGAAACCCTTCAGAAAGGACAGAAAATCATTACCATTGGAGGAATTCATGGGAAAATCGTTGAAATACAGGATACTACAGTGACCATCGAAGTGGAAAACGGGATCCACCTAAGGGTTGAAAAATCGGCTATTGCGATGGATCACACCCAAACCATCGATGCATCTAAAAACCAGTAATTTGGTGACCATTGAAATCCGATTTCATTGAATTCATCGGAAATGCCCGTCAGCGCAAGAATGTAAAATTCAGAAACCAACTCTCAATTTTCATTGTATGCCTGATTTTGTCTTTATTTATCTGGGTACTGGTAAGGCTTTCCAAGGATTATTATTATGCCCTGGAATATCATTTAAGTTACACCAATATCCCTGTAAATTACAAACTTATTGGTTATTCCGATTCCACCCTGACCGTAAAGGTTAAAGTTCAGGGATTTGATTTTATTACCGAACGCTTCATTGTTCCTCATGAAAGGAAGTATGAGATCAGTCTTAGGAACATCCGGTTGCGAAATTCTGAAACCAATGCCAGGGGTTATTTGCTTACAAACCATATCGGCAAAGACATCGTGGCCCAGTCGAGCTTTACAAGCGATGTATTCTTCGTGATCCCTGATACTCTTTTTTTCGAATTCGAAAAGCTTACCATCTCCCCCATTTCCCGGCAAACAAACCTCCCGCTGCTGATTTTACCAGATAAAGGGAAGGATTCACTGTTACGTAATCCCGACAGCGTGAAAAATAAATCAAATCCTGTCCGGACTCAGCAAAACAAACCCTGATTCATGCTTAAAGTCGGCCTCACCGGGAATATCGGAAGTGGGAAAAGTACCGTTTCGCGTATCTTCATGCTTTTAAAAATTCCAGTTTATCACGCAGACGATGAATCTAAAAAGTTCCTCCTTGAGGAAAATGTTATCAGGGATGTGGCCCATTATTTCGGATCAGGGGTCCTTGATAACGACCGGCAGGTCAATCGCAGGTCTTTGGCTGCTCTCGTCTTTTCAGATAAAAAAGCAAACCTGCAACTGAACTCAATTCTGCATCCCCTGGTCAGGGAAGATTTCCGGAATTGGATCAAGTCATTTTCCGGATATCCTTATATAATCCAGGAAGCCGCTATTATTTTAGAAAGCGGATTCCGCGATGAGTTCGATTATATCATTCATGTTTCCTGTCCCACTGAAATAGCAATTGACCGGGTTATGAACAGGGACCATGTTGATGGTCAGCAGGTTAAACAAAGACTACAATTTCAAATCGGGGACGAGGAAAAAGGAAAATTATCCGATTTCGTTATCCTGAATGACGGGTCGCATTTACTCATCCCACAAGTGATCTCCATTCACAATCAGCTATTAAAGATTGGCATACAGGGCAGTGATCAGGATACCTGCGATGCTATTATTCCCTGAAGCAAATTTCCGGATTGTATTGACGGGCCCATTTCAAACTGTTGGTTGGGTTTTCATCTACCTGCGTTAAATCATTCAGATAATCTTTATCTTTGCTAATTATTCCATAAATATCGGGTCAATCCTATTGAAAAAATGTATCGGAATATTTCTTTGCCTCTGCTTGACTGCCCCAATCTTGTTTAGTTATTCCTGGTATACGCTTTATAAACGGAATATCAGAAAAGAAATTAAACAGAAGATCATGGGGGGAGTTGACAAAAAGAGTCTCGTTCTTCTGGCTTATACGAAAAAAGAAGCAAGGGAAAAACTCAGATGGGAAAAACAAGGTGAATTTGAATACAACCACCAGATGTATGACATTGTTGAAACGGAAACCAGAGGGGATTCCGTATTATATCAGTGTTTATGGGATGAGGAGGAGACCTCCGTTGACAAAAAAATCAAAGGGCTCGTCGCCAAAGCATGGGGACACGATCCACAAAACAAAGAAAGTCAGCAACAACTGTTCTCATTTTTCAAGTCACTTTACCTCCCGCTTTATTTCGTCTGGCGCCCTGATGACCAAAGCCATGAATTGGAGTACAATCAAGATAATCTTATCCGATATTCTTCTGTTTTTTATGAACCCCCTGTGCCTCCTCCAAGGTCAAGTTAAATAATTCATATTTCTTAATATGTTGATTATTAACATCCCTGCATTTTGGCAGAGGTGAACTTTTATATTTAACTTAATCTAAAGTAAAAAAATGAAAAAAATCGTTACCTTATGCTTTTTGCTAAGCATATTTTTTAATAGTTTTTCCCAGATCGTTACAGTCAAGGACAAGGACAATGACCAGCCTCTTGACCTGGTTACTCTGACAAGTGATAGTCCGAAAGCATTTGCCATAACCAATGCCGAAGGTCAGGCCGATATATCAAAATTTCAGGGCGCCCTGAATATTGATATCAGGATGGTTGGATACCAGAGTGTAAAATCCAGTTACGCGGATCTCGAAAAATCCAAATTCCTGTTAACCCTTGGTCAAACTTCAATAAATCTTGACCAGGTAGTGATTTCAGGAACAAAATGGAATCAGGACCAGCGGGATATTCCTGCCAGGATCCTGCTCATCTCGCCAAAAGATGTGGCTTTGAGCAATCCCCAAACGACGGCTGACCTTTTGGGTTCGACCGGCGAGGTTTTTATACAGAAAAGCCAGCAGGGTGGCGGAAGTCCCATGATCCGTGGTTTTGCCACCAACAGGCTTTTATATACCGTTGATGGAATCCGTATGAACACCGCCATCTTCCGGAGCGGAAACCTTCAAAATGTCATTTCACTTGATCCCTTCTCCTTTGAGAATTCAGAGGTGATTTTTGGCCCGGCTTCAGTTATATACGGAAGTGACGCCATTGCCGGTGTCATGAGTTTCCGCACCCTTGCCCCGCAGTATTCCATCACCGGGAAACAACTGGTTAAAGGGACTGCCGTGGCCCGATATTCTTCGGCGAACAATGAATTCACAGGCCATTTTGACGTTAATGTTGGTTGGCGTAAATGGGCCTTTATTACCAGCATTTCAGCCAATAAATTCAGTGACCTGAGGATGGGCAGTCATGGAGGGTCTGCCGACTATCTGAGACCGTGGTATGTGGAGCGCGCTGACAGTACAGATGTTGTTGTCACCAATGATGATCCGCAGGTACAGAAACCAAGCGGATATTCCCAGATCAACCTGATGCAAAAGATCAGTTTTAAACCAAATGATAAATGGGAATTCCAATATGGATTTCAATATTCCACCACAACAAACTATTCGCGTTACGACCGCCTGATCCGTACCAAGAAAGGATTACCGCGAAGCGCAGAATGGTATTATGGTCCCCAGGAATGGATGATGAACAGCCTCACCATCACCAACACCGCCAACAATGTTATCTATGATCAGATGATAATCCGCCTGGCCCAGCAATTTTTCAAGGAAAGTCGCGTCGACCGGGATTTTCAGAAATCCATGCGGTATCACCGGATAGAAAAGGTCAACGCGTATTCTGTCAACATCGATTTCACCAAATCAATTGGACAAAAGCACCATTTCTTTTATGGCATTGAGGTGGTATGGGATGATGTAAATTCAACCGGAACGGATGAGAATATTTCCACTGGGAGTGAAGTCACCGGGGCATGCAGATATCCAAATTCAACCTGGTCGACATATGCCGCTTACCTCAGTTATCAATTTAAAATAACTAAAAAATTCCTGATCCAGGCTGGAGCAAGGTACAGCTACAATATCCTCGATGCCGATTTCAGCAATAACCTGGATTTTTATCCTTTACCTTTTTCAGATGCCAAGCTGAACCAGGGCGCATTGACAGGAAACCTGGGGTTTGTTTACAACCCGACAGAAAAATGGTCGCTGATCATGAACCTTTCAACAGGATATCGCGCTCCAAATGTGGATGATATGGGAAAAATATTTGATTCTCAGGAAGGCAGTGTAGTCGTCCCGAACCCCGATCTGAAACCTGAATATGCTTACAATGCGGAAATCGGAATTGCCAAGGTTTTCGGAGAAATTGCCAAGATCGACATTACCGGTTATTATACCTATTTGAACAATGCCATGGTCCGTCGCGATTATACCCTGAACGGGCTCGACAGTATCATGTACGATGGACAAATGTGTAAAGTACAGGCCATCCAGAATGCGTCATATGCTTATATATATGGCATTCAAGCCGGACTGGAAGTGAAACTTCCGGCAGGATTTGGTTTAACTTCACAAATCAATTATCAGAAGGGTGATGAAGAATTAGATGACGGGACCAAGAGCCCGCTTCGCCATGCCGCGCCATTGTTCGGCGTTACTCATTTAACTTATACGGCCAATAAACTGGAGTTGGACCTGTATGCCAATTACAACGGCGAAATCAGTTACGCAAACCTTTGTGAAGAAGAACGTGGTAAGGATTATTTATATGCTCGGGACAACGATGGAAATCCATATTCACCAGCCTGGTACACATTAAATATTAAGGCTTTGTACCAGCTTACCGATAATTTTTCAGTTAGCGCCGGAGTAGAAAACCTCACTGATCAGCGTTACCGTCCTTATAGTTCCGGAATTTCATGTGCCGGAAGAAATTTCATTATTGCTTTGAGGGCCCGGTTCTAAAAAACCAGAAAAACTTTTCATGGAATTACCTTGCAACCAGGGGCTTCTTGTCTGTCAGCAGACGGGAAGCCCTTTTATTTTCCGGATGATATTGTTCCCAGGAAATCAGAAATAGAAAGTTAAATCCACTAATTTTGCGACTTAAACATTGAGCATGGACTTTCTGAAAATATCTGCCGTCTGCTATCTGAACACCTTCCCTTTTGTTTATGGGTTAAAAGAATCGGGACTGTTAAAAAATTTCAGGCTTGAATTGGATGTTCCTGCCATTTGCGCCGAAAAGCTGAAGGCCCATTCTGTCGATATTTCCCTTGTACCTGTTGGGGCTTTAACTGATTTCGGACATTTTCACTTTATTTCCGGTTATTGTATCGGGGCAGTCAGACCGGTAAAAACCGTTCTGTTATTGTCGAAAGCGCCACTGGAAAAGATTACGAAGATATATCTTGATCCTGATTCGCGTACATCAGTAAAGTTGGTTAGGATCCTTGCAAAAGAATATTGGGACATCAATCCCGGATGGGTGGATCTGCAACCCGGTCAGGTTTCAGCACACACTTCACTGGAATCGGTTGTTGCAATTGGCGACAAGACATTCGGGCTCAGATCACAATTCCCCTATATCTATGACCTGGCTGAAGAATGGATCCGGTTCACGGGTTTACCTTTTGTTTTTGCAGTCTGGATCTCCCGTGACAAACTGCCTTCCGACGTCATTCGCCCCTTTGAAGATGCCCTGGCTTTCGGAGTGGATCATAAACGAGAGTGCCTGGACTATTTCAGGGATAAATTACCTCCCTGTGATAATTGTCTCGATTACCTGGAAAATAATATCTCATTTTTCATGGATGAAAGAAAAAAACAGGGGCTGGAAAAGTTTTTAACGTATGCCAGCGGTCAATAATCAGTTATTTTCTTTTTGCAGGATAACCGCTTTGTTTGGCCATGGTTTCCAATCGTTTTTGGAATCCTGATTTTTTAACTGTTTTTTTACGGTTAGCTTCAATCTGGGCATGCAGTTTTTTATCGTCAATGGTGCCCCGGATGATATAGATCTGTGCAAACGTGATCAGGTTGGCCAGCAGGTAATAATAGCTTAGTCCAGAAGAATAGTCATTAAACCAGAAGAGGAACATCACCGGCATTAAGTACATCATGGTCTTCATACCTGGCATCTGTTGCTGGGAGGAACCCATGGCCTGATCGTTGATTTTGGTATAGATAACGCTTGAAATGGTCATCAGGAGGGCAAATAAACTCACATGATCGCCATACCATGGGATGGCAAATCCCCCGGGGAAATTCCAGATTGAATCGTAAGAAGAGAGATCCTGAGCCCACAAAAAAGGTTGTTGCCTGAGTTCGATAGAGGAAGGAAAAAAGCGGAACATGGCAATCAGGATTGGCATTTGCAAGAGCATTGGGATGCATCCCGCCATGGGGTTCACCCCTGCTTTTTTGTAAAGATCCATGGTAGCCTGTTGCTTTTTCATGGCCTCTTCCTTTTTAGGAAATTTTTTATTTAATTCATCTATATCGGGTTTGAGCACCCGCATTTTAGCCGAAGATTTATAGGTTTTGTAAGCAATAGGGAATAGTACTATTTTCAACAGGATGGTAAGAATAAGGATGATGATCCCATAATTCAATCCCATATTACCAAAGAAAGTAAATACCGGAATAACGGCATAAATGTTAATCCATGCCATCGGGATAAAGCTCCAGCCTAACGGGATCTGCCTTTCGAGGTCCAGCTTATATTTTTTTAGTCCGTAATATTTATTGGGGCCAAAATACATCCTCATCGAAATCTCTTTTGTTTCCTTTGGATTAAAAGGGATCCCGACTTCCGCCATCATCGATTTATTATAGTTCTTTATTCCGGGTAAGGATAATGTTTTAATCCTGGGTTCACTGAAAAAGTCTTCTGCAATAAGGCTGCTGGTAAAAAACTGTTGTTTGAATGACACCCATTTGATTTTTTCATTCTTCAGGTATTTTTCTTCATCTTTTGTTTCAGAAAGGTAATCAACCTTATCTTCAAAATACTTGTAGTACAAAGTGGAGTTCATACGCTCCATCCTGGGACTTTTTTCCAGTTGATTAAGATTATCATTCCAGTTGAGTACAAGGAATTTTGTGGAGGGATCGATAACTTCATCCATCCCGTGAAATCTGATCTGGTAATGCAGCATATATTCATTACCTTTGATCGTATATAAAAATTCGATATATTTCTCCGGATCGAGGGTTGTATCTGAGCTTGCGACAAAAACCCGCATTGCCAGCTGAACCGAGTCGTTTCCTGTAATTTTAACAGAAGCTTTGTTATTGTTAGAAGTGTTGTACCAGTATGGTTTAAAGTACAGCCGGTCGGTATTGATAAGCCGGTTATTGGCGAAAAAGGTAAGGCCAAAACGCAGGGAATCTTTATCCATCAGGATCAACGGCTTTTTATCCCAGGTAAGGTAACCTTTCATCTCGACCCTTGAAATTTTACCTCCCAGGGAAGATATATTCAACCGGAAGTGATCGTTTTCGATGATGCAGGAAGTGTCCTTCCCAACTGCAGAATTGGCGAATATTCCCAGTTCATCCTTCATGGTAATCCGCATGATCGTCATGGAATCGAGGGACTTACCGGAGGCCAGGACCTTTTGTTTTTCCAATTCGGCATCGAGTGCGCGCTGACGGGCATTGGCCCGGATGGTGGAGTCGCGCCGGACCTGGTTAGCCAACCAGGTGGAATCGGATTTTCTTTTTTGCTGAAGCAATTGTTCCTGGGAGGGACTATTCAGATAGCTGTAAATAATGAAGATCCCAAAAATAAGGACGAGGCCTATAATAGTATTTTTATTCATGAGTAGAATTGGGAAAACGAGGCAAAGGTACAAAAATGTCTTTACCTGGCAGCGTAATCCTTAGCTGCTTTGACAAAACTGACGAATAACGGGTGAGGATGGGCTACGGTACTTTTAAATTCAGGGTGGAACTGAACTCCGATGAACCAAGGATGCCCTGTTAGTTCAACGATTTCGACCAGGTTGTCTTTTTCGTTGATTCCCACAGGCATCATTCCGGCTTTCCTGTACATATCGAGGTATTCGTTGTTGAATTCAAACCGGTGCCGGTGACGTTCCGAAATATTCTCAGCTTTATAAATATCCATAATATGGCTCCCGGGTTCGAGTTTACAAGGGTATGCCCCTAATCGCATAGTTCCGCCCAGACCGGAAATCTGTTTTTGAATTTCCATCATATCGATCACAGGATAGGGTGTCGATTTATTGAACTCAGTGGAATGAGCGCCTTCCAGGCCTAAAACATTCCTCCCGAATTCAATCACGGCACATTGCATCCCCAGGCAAATTCCGAAAAAAGGAATGTTGTGTTCACGGACATATTTGATGGCAGTTATTTTACCTTCGATACCTCGTTCCCCAAAACCAGGAGCGACAAGAATACCATCGAGATCGCCTAACTTTTCGGCCACATTCGATTCATTGATGAATTCTGAGTGGAAAGTCTGTACTTTCACTTTGACCCCGTTGGTGGTTCCCGCGTGTATAAACGATTCATTGATTGACTTATAGGCATCTTTTAATTCCACATATTTTCCGACTAATCCTATCGTTACTTCTCCGGCCGGATGTTTCATGGCATATAAAAACTGTTCCCAATCGGTAAGGTCAGGTACTGAATCCGATGGCATCAGGGTTTTTTGGAGGATTTCCAGGTCAAGGTTTTCATTCCGCATCAGAATGGGAACATCATAAATTGACTCTGCATCGATGCATTCGATCACAGAGGACGGCGCCACATTGCAGAAAAGGGCTATTTTATGACGGATCCCTTCGGTGAGATGTTTTTCGCTGCGGCAAACTATGATGTCAGGCTGAACTCCAAATTCCAATAAGGTCTTTACTGAATGTTGTGTTGGTTTGGTCTTCAGCTCGCCGGCAGCAGCAAGGTAAGGTACCAGGGTCAGATGGACGACCACACAATTGCGGCCAAGTTCCCATCGCAACTGACGAACAGCTTCAATAAAGGGTTGTGATTCGATATCACCTACAGTCCCGCCAATTTCCGTGATGATAAAATCATAGGGAAAACGAGTGGCCAACAATTTTATGCGGTATTTGATCTCGTCGGTGATATGGGGAATTACCTGAACCGTCTCTCCGAGAAACTCGCCTTTGCGTTCTTTGGTGATCACTGACTGATAAATGACACCGGTCGTCACATTGTTTGCCTGGGAGGTAGGAACGTTCGAAAACCGTTCGTAATGACCAAGGTCCAGATCGGTTTCGGCACCATCTTCCGTAACAAAACATTCTCCATGTTCATAAGGATTCAGGGTCCCGGGATCAATATTGATATAAGGATCCAGTTTTTGAATGGTCACAGAAAATCCGCGGGCTACAAGTAGTTTTGCAATGGATGATGAAATGATCCCCTTCCCCAACGAAGATGTAACCCCGCCTGTAACAAAGATATATTTAGTCGTTGACATGAAAACGAAATTGTATGCTTTTGAACCACAAAAGTACACGATTTATTTTAGATTTTTATGGTTTGCCGCCGCTGGAGGCGTTTTTCTTTTGATTCTTTCCGGTTGATGGATCCTCCGTTTTATTGTCAGGATCTCGGAAGCAATCTCTTCAATGGGTTTATTGGTAACCTGGATGACAGGCCATTCGTAACGTTTGAAAAGATTCTGAGCGTAGTTTAGCTCCCTGCGTACGTTATCAAGGGAGGAATACTCCGCGGTAGAGCCGCCCAGGTACGGTTGCCTTGCTTCCCGGAGGTTGGACAAATCCTGAGGTTGAGTCATGAGGCCAAAGACATTACCAGCTGGCAATTTATTCATAATCTCCGGTAATTCAACACCCGGAACAATAGGGTAATTGGCAACAAACCATCCTTTAAATGCCAGATAGATTGACAAGGGTGTTTTAAAGGTCCTCGAAACTCCAACCAGCAAAATTTCGGCTGTGTCATACTCATAATACCGTTGTCCATCATCATGGATAAATGCAAATTGCATGGCATCGATGCGTTTGAAATATTCTTTGTTCAGGTGGAAAAACAAACCTGGTTCTCCTGTCGGGGAATCCGCAAAATGGTGTGCAAGCCTTGATAATAATGGCCCCATTAAGTCGATGGAATCAATATTATGGATTCGGCTGATGCGAAGAATATTTTCGCGTAAAGTGGACGAAACAAGGGTGTGAATGATAATCCCCTTCACTCCTACTGCCTCCTTCACGATTTCTTCAATCTGCTGTTCAGTCCTCACTTCTCCTTTCAGGATAATATCAGCATCAATGCTTGGAAATTGAGTCAAAGCCGCCATGAGGGTTTGTTCAGCAGTACGGCCGGTCCCATCTGAAACTACAAATATTTTTTTCATTCGTCAATAATTTTGATTTCAGCGGTCAGATGAAATATCCATTATTGTCATTCATGGTTGATATGAACAGGTTTCTATGAACATTTCAAAATGCGGGATTTTTGGAGGGTACCCGCGTTATATCCCTGGCAATAAAACTACGACAATAAAGCGTATCTTCAAATTTCAAAACGGTTTTTATCATATCATTATAATCTGTACTTTTGTAGTCATATAATCTTAACCTAATAATTTTAAAAACAAGAAAAATGGGAACAATAAAAGTTGGGATTAACGGTTTCGGACGCATCGGACGTTTGACATACCGTGCCTTATTAAAGAAAAATAATGTAGAAGTGATTGCCATCAATGACCTGACCGATGCCAAAACACTTGCTCATTTGTTAAAATATGATTCTGTCCACGGAAAATTTCCGGGAGAAGTTACAGTTGATGGAGATTTTCTGATTATCAACGGAAAGAAACTCAGGGTTATGGCAGAAAAAGATCCCGCCAATCTCCCCTGGGCTTCCATGGGGGTTGAAGTCGTTCTTGAATGTACAGGCATTTTCAGGAACCGTGAAAAAATGAATAAACACATTACGGCCGGCGCCAGGAAAGTACTGCTTTCTGTACCTGCTGATAACAAAGAAGATGTGGATGCCACCATTGTGATCGGCGTCAACGACAATACCCTTACCGGCAATATGAAGTTCATCTCCAACGCGTCCTGCACAACCAACTGCCTGGCCCCGATCGCAAAGGTACTGAATGATAGTTTTGGCATAAAACGTGGGTTGATGAATACCATTCACAGTTATACAAACGACCAGATCATTCTTGACGCTCCTCACAAAGATTTGCGCCGGGCACGCGCTGCCGCCATTTCTATCATACCGACCAAGACCGGCGCTGCTAAAGCCATTGGCCTTGTCATCCCTGAATTGGATGGAAAAATGGATGGTTTTGCAGTACGCGTCCCCACTCCTGACGGTTCGCTGGTTGACCTGACCTGTGAATTACACCGCGATGTTACCAAAGACGAGATCAATGCCGCAATGAAAGCAGCTGCTAATGGTTCCATGAAGGGCATCCTCGAATACCTGGATGAGCCCCTGGTCAGTTGTGACATCATCGGTAATTCCCACTCCTCGATATTCGATTCCGGAATGACCAAGATCCTGGGCGGTAATTTGGTTAAAGTCATTGCATGGTATGACAATGAATATGGTTACTCCTGCCGTCTGGCAGATTTGGTCGAAAAAGCGGCCAATGCCTGAATCCTGATTTAACCGACATTATAAAGAGGGTGTTTCAAAACCCTCTTTTTTTTTCTATTTTTGTTTCCTTTGAAATGTTTTCCTGTTCTCTCTCATTTTCAGGTGAAGATCGGGGAAGAAGGTTCATTACCAATAACTTAAAATGTATGGAATCAATTAAAGAAATTTTTAAAATAGGGTTCGGGCCTTCGAGCAGTCATACCATGGGCCCACGAAAAGCCGCTGAAATTTTCAAAACAAAAAATCCCGGGATCAAGAAAGCGCGGGTGACCTTATATGGAAGTCTTGCCGCAACCGGTAAAGGCCACATGACCGATAAAGCCATTCTGGAAGGGATGTACCCTGTACCGGTAGAGATCATCTGGGAACCCGATGTTTTTCTATCAGCCCATCCCAACGGACTCCGGTTTGAAGCGTTAGATAAAGCCGGCAATGCCAGGGAGGAATGGACGACATACAGCATCGGGGGAGGTGACATCAGTGATACAGGAAAACGAAGCGCTTCAAAGATCGTATATCCGCTTATCACAATGGCGGAAATCCTGCAATGGTGCGAAAGCAATGGCCGGACCTTGTGGGAATTTGTTGAGATGCATGAACCCCCGGATCTCTGGGATTACCTTTCTGGCGTCTGGAAGGTCATGCAGGATTCTGTTGAACGCGGTATTGAAGCAGAGGGAGTCCTTCCCGGCAGGCTGAACCTTCCACGTAAAGCTTCTTCATACAATACCAAAGCCCATAGTTTCAAAGGAACCCTGGCACGGAGGGCATTTACTTTTGCTTATGCCCTGGCAGTTGCTGAAGAAAATGCTTCCGGTGGAAAAATAGTTACGGCTCCCACTTGCGGATCCTGCGGGGTAATGCCGGCTGTTCTTTATCTTCTGAAGACCCAATATGATTTCAATGAAAAGAAAATCCTGCATGGGTTAGCGACCGCGGGATTGATCGGCAACCTGATCAAGAACAATGCTTCCATTTCCGGAGCAGAAGTGGGATGCCAGGGAGAAATCGGCAGCGCAAGTTCCATGGCAGCCGCCGCGGCAGAACAGATGTTCGGAGGGACACCGGGACAGATTGAGTACGCTGCATCTATTGCCATGGAACATTTCCTGGGGCTGACCTGTGACCCGCTCCTGGGCCTGGTCCAAATCCCTTGTATTGAAAGAAATGCTTTTGGTGCGGCCAGGGCGCTTGATGCCAATATGTATGCCCTGCTTTCAGACGGGCGGCATCTGGTAAGTTTCGACCGGGTGATCCAGGCCATGAAGCAAACGGGCCATGATCTTCCCCGGATATATAAAGAAACCGCAGAAGGAGGATTAGCCATACTGGGAATCAAAAAGTAAAAAATGAAGAAGTGGATAAATATCTTCATCTTTCCGGTTTTCTTACTGGCGCTTAATGCCGTTTTGAAATTTCTTTTTCTTGATGCCCGTGATGTGGCTATGGATGAGCCCTTCACCATTTATTTCGCACAAGCAACAGGCCATGATCTGTTTGAAATGCTGAAAACAGAAAACAATCCTCCCTTGTTTTTCATCCTACTACATTTCTGGATAAAGCTTTTTGGGATCTCCGCCTTCTCAGTAAGGTTTTTTCCATGCATTTTCAGCATAGCAACTGCTGTTGTCCTCTATTTTTTGGGGGGAAATTTTTTCTCGTTCCGGGTTGGGGTGATTGCCTCTCTGCTTTTTACTTTTTCCAATTATCACATGTTGTTTGCCCATGAAGCACGTGTATATTCCTTGTTTGCTTTACTGACCGTGATTTCGATGTACCTTTTTTGTCTTTGCCTGCAAAAAGAAAAGCACGGGAAATACCTGTTTTGCTTATCGGTGATCAACGCCCTATTGCTTTATTCTCACTTTTTCGGGGCCTTTGTGATTCTTATTCAACTGATCACGATTCTCGTCCCCGGTATTTTTCGGAAACAACTTCTGAAACACATCCCGGGTTCGATAGCTGTAACCATTCTTCTTTATTCTCCCTATATCCCTGTTTTAATGCATAGGTTCATTGCCACTACCGGTACAGGGACATGGGTTGAACCGCCGGTTTTGTCCGATCTGTACACAATGGTATGGCGATACAGCAACACTCCTGTCACGACGGTGTTCTTTCTGATTACAATTGTTGCAGGACTAATTTATCAGATATCACGGAATAAGCCCGTTGAAAATTCAAAAAAAAACTATACCATATTCGTATGGATATGGTTTTTGGCCCCTTATCTCATGATGTTCCTGATCTCTTTCAGGATCCCCATTTTCCTTGACCGGTACACAGTGTTCCTATCCCTTGCTTTTTATCTTTTAGTTGGTATTTCAGTTGATAAAATCGAAAAAACACGAGGAGTGGCAACAGGGATTGCAATTGTTGCCATTTTCCTTATGGTGGTGAAATTTAATCCCAATGTGGACAACAAACGCCGATGGAAAGAGGTGATCCAAAATATTCAACATGATAAAAAAACAGAGACGCCATTGATCATCTGTCCCTCATGGCTGAAATATGGTTTCACCTATCACTATTCTTCTGCCTATTTCCGGGATTATACCTTACTGGATGAACATCTCAAGAGAGATCATATTTATCCGGTCGATAGCTGGAACGAGCTGGATTCAACCATTTTTAAACAGGCAAACAAAGTGATCTACCTGGAGGAGTGGGCAACGCTCGTGGATAAAGAAAACAGTATATTAAAAAAATTAACCAAGGGGTATAAAACCGACATGACAACTCCTATTTATGAAAGTTTTTCTATTCATCAATTTTCACGGTGATGAGTTGTTAGCAAATGAGAAGAAGCCATTGTTCATTGCCGGAAAAGACTTTTTATCCGATTTATGAATAAGGATTTATTAGCCAACCGGGATTTTACGACAGAATTCAATTTCACTGCTTCACGTAGCAGTGGCCCGGGCGGGCAGCATATTAATAAAGTCAACACCCGGATTGAATTGCGTTTCGATGTGATGCATTCGGTCCTTCTTTCCCAGGAGGAAAAAGAAGTAATACTTTCGAAGCTGGCCGGAAAGATCAACTCCGAAGGTATTCTTTTTATTGTATCCCAGACGGAACGATCGCAACTGAGGAACAAAGAGCGGACGATTGAGAAATTTTATATCTTACTGACAAAAACGCTTACCCCGCGTAAAAAGCGCAAGCCCACAAAGCCGACACAGGCATCAAAAGAAAAACGGCTCGAAACCAAACGGCTCCAATCCGAGAAGAAAATCCGTAGAAAAGCATAAGTTGTCAGATCTATCATGCTGATTTGAAATATATATTGTCACTCGTAAATTGTCAATTGCAAATAAAGTCGTATCTTTGCCCCATTATTCATTCGTGTTTTAGGTTAAAATAATCTTTTTATCATTTCCCACCCGCACATTCAACAGACTTTACGTGACAGTACTGTCTTTCCATCAGGTACTATCCTGGTTTGAGCATATTCAGGAAATCCCGAAAGCACATAATACATTTTTATATGATGACATTTAAAGAATTAGGCATCGATACTGATATCATGCTTGCCCTGACAGAGCTTGGTTTTGAAAATCCCATGCCGGTACAGGAAAAAGTTATTCCCTTGTTGTTGGGACCCGCGACAGACATTGTTGCCCTGGCACAAACCGGAACCGGGAAGACAGCTGCCTTCGGGCTTCCGCTGATCCAGCAGTCAGATACTGCTCTTCCGATTCCACAGGCGCTTATCCTTTGCCCTACGCGGGAACTCTGTATGCAAATTTCCGGCGATCTGAACGATTACGCCAAATACATTGATGATCTGAAAATTTTACCAGTGTATGGTGGGAGTAGTATGGAAGTGCAGATTAAAGCATTGAAAAAAGGAGTTCAGATTGTTGTGGCAACACCCGGAAGGTTGCTTGACCTGATCCGTCGTCGCGCTATCAAACTAACCAAGATAAAGACGGTCGTTCTGGATGAAGCCGATGAGATGTTGAACATGGGTTTTCTCGATGACATCAACGATATTTTAGCTGAAGTTCCCGCGGAACGTAATACCCTTCTTTTCTCGGCCACCATGCCCAACGAAGTGGCCGTAATTGCCAGGAAATATATGCGTTCCCCGGTAGAGATCACCATTGGCAACCGGAATTCAGGCGCAGAAAACATAAAACACTTGTATTACACGGTCCATGCAAAAGACAAGTACACGGCGCTGAAACGCATTGTTGACTATTGCCCGTCCATTTACGGGATAGTTTTTTGCCGTACGCGGATGGACACGCAGGAGATAGCAGATAAGCTGATTGCTGACGGTTATAACGCGGAAGCCCTGCATGGTGACCTGTCGCAATCCCAGCGCGACAGTGTAATGCAGAAATTCCGTATCAGGCATGTACAGTTGCTGGTTGCTACTGATGTTGCAGCCCGCGGCCTGGACGTGGACGATCTGACCCATATCATAAATTATAGTCTGCCTGATGATCTTTCTGCTTATACTCATCGTAGTGGGAGAACAGGACGCGCTGGAAAAGCAGGAACTTCCATCGCCATCATTAACCTGAAAGAAAAACACCTGATCAAACAGATTGAAAAACTGATCAAAAAACCCTTTCAGGCCGCCAAAGTTCCTGGTGGACGGGAAATATGTGAAAAACAATTATTCAATCTGATCCATAAAATGGAAAATGTGGAGCTGGAAAACTCCGAAATTGACACTTTTCTTCCATCCATTTACAGAAAACTTGAATGGATTGAAAAAGAGGAAGTTATAAAACGATTCGTGGCGCTTGAGTTCAACCGGTTTCTTGATTATTACCGGAATTCAAAAGATATCAATGTAACCGAAGATAAGCTCCACGACCATAAGCATGACAACGAAGAGCGTAAGGGGAACCGGAAAGAAGTGACCAGTTTCACCCGACTTTCCATCAATGTCGGAAAGGCTGATGGCCTTTATCCCAATACCCTCATCGAACTCATCAATGAAAACAGCCCGGGAAAAAGAATCCGGATTGGTGATATTTCTCTTGGAAAAAATGAAAGTGTTTTCGAAGTGGATAGCGAATATGCAGATTACCTGAAAGGAATATTACACGAGTCTGAATTCAATGGCAAAAGTGTTGTTGTTGATATAACCACGGAGGGTGAACAGACGATTGTAAATCACCGTCGTGAATATAACCATAATACAAAATCGGGTGACCGCGGGTTCAAAGGAAGAAAAGAATATACCGGTAAAAGGGAGTCCCATAATAAAAAAGAGTTTAAAAACAATAATGATTGGAAAAAATCCCCTAAAAAGAAATACAAAAAACAGTAATTTTGCTAGGTTAAATACCTAACGATGTTGAAAAAAGCTTTCGCCCGTAAGATGGTGAGACACACCAAGAATCGTCGGCTCTCACTCGAATACCTCGAAAAAAAACACGTCAATCAGGATTATCCTTACCCAAACGATAGCTCATTTTTTTACGGTGGCGATACCGTGGGAAATGCTTTTATCACCCGGATGGCTTTCCGTGAACCAAAACGTCCCAATGAGTTCTGGTTCGATATCTTTCTGAAAGGTTATGGATATTTTGGCCTGAGTACCTCACCAGGGCCGGAAGGTTCTGGTTTCCAGCAAGGTTCGTTGCAATGGAAGCCAATCGAACAAGGGAAAATATGGCAAATCCTTTTCGAAGGTACCCTTATGGACCGGGAAGGAAAAGCTCACTATTGCAAAACAAATTTGATCTTCGCGGGGCAACATCCGGTATATGATTTTGAGCAAAGTTCAGATCATAAAGCTATTGCTGATGCCATTGCCGCTGAAAAATGGACCCGGGAGTTTTTCCATCAGCTGAAAGACACCCATCAGGTTCATTATGAACAGACTGGCTCCCTCAAAGGGTCGATCGTCCTGGATGAGACAACTTTCCCGATATCCATGATCGGTTTACGTGATCATTCCTTTGGCTCCCGAAACTGGTGTTCCTGGGACCGTCACTTCTGGATGAGCGGAATATCATCTTCCGGAATTAGCTGGACTGTAACAACAATTAAATGGCAGTTCTTGGGGCGTTTGACTGCCGGATATATCACCTTACAGGACGGCACGATCGACGCGATTGTGGATTGCACTGATCCGGAAACCGTTTCCAGTGAAAAGCTCCTCCCTGATCATGGTCATGTTGAAATAAAGACCCGAAATGGGAAAATACATCGCCTGGAATTTTGGCGTCATGGTGAATTTCCCTATCTCCATGATAATAAATATATGATGCGGGAAGGAATTGGCGCATATAAATTCGATGGGGTTGACGGGCTTGGTATGGTGGAATTCGGGTTTCACAAGGATAAATATCACGTTGATCAATAACCACAGAAGGGCTTTGGTTTGATAAAGTTTATCCAGGATATACAGGATGAGCCGGTTGGAGGTAAAGCAAAAGGGTTACAGACACTCAGAAAGATCGGGTTGAATGTACCCGACGCGTTCGTTCTGATCCATCCCAGAAAAGAATTTCTCGACGACACCATACTTCAGCAGCACCTTGAAGCTTTAGGTAAAGGGAATAAAGCAGTCCGTTCCTCAGCTGTGAGCGAAGACGGGTTCAAGACCTCCTTTGCCGGTCAGTTTGAAACCTTCCTGAACCTCGGAACATACAGTGAAATCAAAAACGCCATTATTCGCTGTATCGATGGAGCCAAAACCGGACGGGTTCAATCGTATTCAGGGTACCTCAACAAAGAAGCAGATCTTCGCATTTCCATAATCCTCCAGAATATGGTCGAAGCACAGGTAGCTGGTGTGGTCTTTTCAGCAAATCCGGTTAATAATCGGCGCGATACCATCATTATTAACGCGGTACAAGGCCATGGTGAAGGAATTGTAAGTGGCATGAAGGACGCGTTTCATTATTCAGTTTACCGCAGTGGAAAAAACATCCCTCAACTTCTTCATCAACATTCCCAGAAAGACTCTGTTTCCAATGATAATGCCCTATTGACCGCTTCTCAGCTTTACGAAATTCTCGAAGGGACTAAAAAAGCGGAAGCCTATCATGGAATGCCCGTGGATCTTGAATGGGCCATAGACCATGCCGGGATCCTGCACTGGTTGCAGGTAAGGCCTATAACAACATTACAGGACGTCCATTTCAATGAACTTGATACCGTAAAAGGTAACAGCAATGACATTTGGACGCTGGGTAATATCGGAGAGATGATGCCCGGAGTGGCAACGCCCCTCACCTATTCTGTGACCGCTGAAGCCATTGATTATGGCATGGTAGTACTGACTGATAAAATTGGCGCATTCAAACTCAAAAACAGGACCGCACCAAGATATATCCAGATGTTTTATAACCGGTTGTTCATCAATATGACGAACCTGATGGATTACCCGAAACGCATTTGGCTCAACAGGACCGAAGATGTACAGTTTGCAATATGTGGTAAGGTTTTTCCCATATCGGAAACAAAACCCGACTTGGTTCTTCCATTGCGGGTCCTGAATTTTATGCGACAGATGATCTCTACATTCAGCGCTAAGAAACATCTGGAAAATTTAATAAAACTGGAATCAAATTTCAGGATTGATACCTCCGGTGATTTACAACAGATCTATACAAATCTCGGAAAGGCGCAATTGGGATTGGGTACGGGATTTGGGCATCACCTGATGACATCGGCCCAATCAGGAACGCTTTATTCAGCCTTCATGCGGATTATGACCGGGAATAAACGCCGGCCATCAGACCGGGAGCATCACGTAGCAACCATGTTGTTATTGAATATTCCTGAAATCGAAAGCGCCGATGCCGTAAAATCACTTGAGCATTTTGCTGATCTGATCCGGCAGGACAACGAATTTGCTGAAAGATTTTTAAGCGCTGATCCGCCAGATGCGCTAAAGATGATCCAACAAGAATCCTCCTCGGAAATTGCAAGTTTTTTCAAAGCTTTTCTTACCCGGCATGGGCACCGGTGCGTCAGGGAAGCAGAACTGCGGGAAAAAACCTGGGAAGAGGAGCCGAAACTGCTTATACAAAGCCTGCAAACGAGGGTGCGCAAGGGAAAAACAGACCATTCCGGGATTGATTTGCACAAAGTGACAGGAAAGGTAATGGCCCATCTCCCGGTAGTGAAAAGGATCATTCTCCGTTCTGTGATGCCGCTTGCCCGCAAGGCAGTAGCCCATCGTGAGATCACCAAAGCGTATTCGATCAAAATGGTCAACACGGTGAGGAAAGGGTACCGGTTCCTGGCCAAGCAGATGGTGGAAGCAGAGTTATTAGACGATGTTGACCAGATCTATTTCCTGACTTATGATGAGATCGGGCGACTGCTTAATGATCATGATCCGAAATGGAAAACCAAAGTCTGCATGCGCCGTGATCTTTTTCCAGGTCTTAATGAGCTTGTTTTTGATGAGGTTAGTTATGGAATACCGGAACCGCTGGACCAAGGGGTTGACCTTGAAATTCAGGAAGGACAACTGAAAGGGATTCCTGTAAGCAGCGGCGTCGTCGTTGGGCGGGCACGGATAATCCATACTCTTGCTGATGCTGAAAAACTTTCTGATGGCGAAATCATGGTCGCATCCTTTACCGATATTGGCTGGACTCCATATTTCAGCATTATTTCAGGGCTTATAACCGAAATCGGTAGCCCTCTTTCCCATGGCGCTGTTGTTGCCCGCGAATATGGCGTTCCAGCCGTTGTTGGTGTAAAAGGAGCGCGAAGGTGTTTTCGAAATGGCGATCTGATCCGGTTGGATGGGGAAAAGGGTACCGTCGAAAAGATTGAACAATAACTGCAAATTATGTTGCCGGGTTGATCATCTTCCGGAATTTATCCATAATTTCTTCCGAATCAGCCATAACTGTCAGATGATCCCCTTCCTGAAATGTCGTAGCTCCATCCGGGACAAATAAAATATCATCGCGGGTGACCATGGAGATCAGTACTTCCTTGGGAAGGGACAGGGATACCAGCGATTTATTGGAGAAAGGGGAACCGTTACGAATTTCCAGTTCGGCCCTGAAGGGTTTAATGGTTGTGATGAACTCTGTTTCTATCGCTGTTTTTTTCCGGAGGGTCACCGGGACAGATAAGCCGAGGAATGATGCAAACCACGAAATGGTCGAACCCTGTATGAGTACTGAAAGTAGGGAGATAAAGAATACAAGGTTAAACACAAAAGTTCCGTTTTCGAGCTTTGCATCGAGCACATAGATAGAGAGGATGACGGGTACTGCCCCGCGTAATCCAACCCATGAAACAAAAAGTTTCGACCGGATGTTGAACTTTGAAAAAGCCAGTGAAATGAACACTGCCAATGGCCTTGCCACCAGAATAATGAAAAATGATAAGATAAGTCCCAATGGAATGACGGGTATTAGTTGCCTTGGATAAACCAACAATCCAAGAGTAAGGAACATAATTACCTGCATCAGCCATGCTTGTCCGTCGAAATGCTTGGTAAGACTGCGTTTATGGACAAATTCCCTGTTTCCTGCTATACAAGCAGCGATGTACACCGAAAGATAACCATTGCCCCCGATAAAATCGCTGAAAGCAAAAGTGAAAACCGCCAAAGCGATCAGGATCACAGAATACAGACCATCAGAGTTGAGGTGGATCCGGTTAAGGATCCTGACGATAGCAAATCCCATCAGGATCCCGAAAGGAATACCCAGAAGGAATTGTTTGCAGAAAAACAGGACCAACTTCCCAATGGAAACAGATTCACTCTTAAGAATGAAAATGAAAAAGATGGTCAAAAAATATGCCATCGGGTCATTGCTGCCGCTTTCCAATTCAAGAAGAGGCCTGATCCTCCCTTTTAAACCAGTATTTTTTGCCCGGAAAATGGTAAAAACAGAGGCAGCATCAGTGGAGGAAATGATAGATCCCAGTAAAAGTCCTTCAAGCAAGCTCAGATGGGTAATAGACCATATAAAAAGTCCTGTCGCAACGGCAGTGACCAACACGCCAAGGGTTGAAAGAAGAGCGCCAGGCAATAGAACGGAACGGATATCGGAAAACCTCGTGTCAAGCCCACCCGAAAACAAGATCAGGATCAGCGCCAGGGTCCCGATAAATTTAGATATGTGGATATCGAAAAAGTTGATTTTACCGATCCCATCTGCGCCAGCTAACATTCCGACCAGCAGGAAAAGGACGACGGTGGGGATCCCGTATTTACTCGATTTACTAAAGAAAACACTCAGGATGAGCAGGAAAGATCCGACCAACAGAATATTTTCCAGTGTCAGTACCATACTAATAGAGGGTCTTGTCTGATTTATCCATCCAGGATCTGAACAGGGAATCCCCTTTTGGATTATCAATTTTCAAAAACCTGATCCTGCGCTTTTCCATCGGAAGGTTCAGCTCTTCATAAATGTGTTTATCGCGGAAACCGATGGCTTCAGCATCTTTCCGGGTAGAACAGTAATAGACCTTCTGAATGTTGGCCCAATAAATGGCTGAAAGACACATCGGACATGGTTCACAGGTTGAATACAGGATGGCCCCCGTCAGATCGAAATGGCCGATATTGTTACAGGCATCCCTGATCGCCATAACCTCTGCATGAGCTGTCGGGTCGTTCTGTGAGATAACCTGGTTTACACCCCGGCCGATGATTTTCCCATCTTTCACAATCACAGCCCCGAAAGGCCCACCAAGGTTATTTTTTACAGATTCGAAGGCATCGTCAAAGGCCAGATCTATAAATTTTAATGTTCCATCCATAGATACTTTATTCTTTTTTTGGACATCTGGAATCAAGATGTGGTATTTCAGCAGGATACTGCAATTTCTTATATTTATCCTACAAAAATACAGACTTAACCCGATTAAACAAACACGCACCGGCATCCTTTTTAAGAATTTTAAAGGGCAGGGCAATTCGTTGAACTTTTAATGCTATCTTTAAGATGAATCTTTTAATTTTGAATCCTGAATGATAATTTTATTCCTTATTGCCCTTGTCTGATAAATTTACTCCGGTTCCCTTTCCACAGCTTACCCGTCTGGTTTTAGGGGAAATCAAACATCAACGCCTTTTTGGAATTCCCGGAAGTTTGTTCTATTTTCCGCGTTCATCCGATCCTTTCGGGATGAACCGGTATGGTAAAAGGCTTATCACACCCATCGGTGTCGCTTCAGGTCCCCATACCCAGTTGACACTGAATATTGTTGCAGCCTGGCTTTGCGGAGCCCGTTACGTGGAGTTGAAAACGATCCAGACCTTGGATGAGCTCACGGTTTCAAAACCCTGTATCGACATGCAGGATGAAGGATATAACTGTGAATGGTCTCAGGAACTTAAAGTTGAACAATCCTTTCACGAATATCTTAATGCATGGATCCTGATCCATATCCTGCACCGGGAACTTGCTTTTCATGGTCCGGTCGGGACGCTTTTCAACATGAGTGTCGGGTATAATCTCGATGGGATTTTACAGGAGAAGGTACAGGGATTTTTTAAAAGAATGCAGGATTGCACCATAGAACTGGAAGCAGCTAAAGATTCAATCCGGAACATCTACCCCGGAATTGATGACATTGAAATACCATCATGTATTTCCAACCATGTAACGCTCAGCACCATGCATGGTTGTCCTCCCCACGAAATTGAAAAGATCGGACGTTACCTGCTCCTGGAAAAAAAGCTGCATACAACCATAAAATTGAACCCTACCCTTTTGGGCCCGGACGAATTACGCGGTTTACTCAACGGCAAACTGGGTTTTTCAACACAAGTCCCCGACAGCGCCTTTGACCATGACCTTAAATATCCCGATGCCCTGAAGATCATTGAATCACTTATTTCAGCAGCCGGACCGACCGGATTACAATGTGGGGTCAAACTCACCAACACCCTGGAAACCGTTAACCACAAAACCATTTTCAGCCAACAGGAAAAAATGATGTATATGAGCGGCAGGGCGCTTCATCCAGTCAGCATCAACCTGGCAAAAAAACTGCAAAATGATTTTTCTGGAATGTTGGATATTTCTTTTTCAGGAGGCGTTGATTGTTTCAACATTGCAGATGTGTTAGCCTGTGGACTTAAACCCGTTACCTTTTGCAGCGATCTGCTGAAACCTGGCGGATATGGCCGTTTATGGCAAACCCTCGACCATCTCCGGAAAAGATTCAGCGCTTTAAATGCCGGTTCGCCGGATGAATTTATCATCCTTTCTTCAGGGGATAATAAATTGAGACTACACGAGGCCTCCCGGGTAAACCTGACCCGTTATTCGGCACAGGTCGCAGATAATCCCTCCTATCACAAACAGGGTTTCTCTGACCCTGATATCAAAACCAAACGACCTCTTTCGTGGTTCGATTGTATTCATGCCCCCTGTAAGGATACCTGCCCAACCAACCAGGACATTCCCGGTTACATGTACCGTACCGCTTACAGGGATTTTCTGGGAGCCTTTGATACAATCTTCAAAACCAATCCCTTTCCTTCTGTAACCGGAATGATTTGCGACCATCCATGCCAGATAAAATGTACCCGGATCAACTATGATGAGCCTTTACATATCAGGGATATCAAACGCTTTATTGCTGAAAAAAGCCACGAATCCGCTGTTCATCATCCTGAAAAAAAAGGTAAAACATCCCCAAAATTAAAAGCCGCCATCATTGGCGCCGGACCTGCAGGATTATCCTGTGCATGGTTCTTAAACCTGGCTGGTTTTGAAGTTCACGTCTTTGAACAGAAAAAAATCACCGGTGGAATGGTATCTGCAGCCATCCCTTCTTTCCGGCTGACAGGCCAAGCCATTGAACGCGATATTCAACGGATTCTTAATGCTGGTATCGTGGTCCACGACAACTTTTCTGTCAATCAAACCAATTTCGGAAAGATCCGTAAGGAACACAACCTTGTTTTTATAGCAGCAGGGGCACAATCCTCCATTCTGCTTGATATTGAAGGAATCCTGTCGCCTGGCGTACTTGATCCATTGGCTTTCCTGTTTGCCGTAAAAAATGAAAAGATCCCTGTTATTGGTCACCATATTGTCATCATTGGCGGTGGTAATACAGCCATGGATGCAGCGCGAACAGCATCCCGTCTGGTTGGCCCTTCAGGAAAAGTCACCATTGCGTACCGGAGGACCCGCCGTGAAATGCCGGCTGATAAAGGAGAGATCAAAGCTGTTCAGGAAGAAGGAATCGAAATCGTTGAACTGGTTAACCCAGAAAAAGTCAAAACCAGGAATGACCGGGTGACCGGGCTCCTCTGCTCGCGTAACACGCTTGTTACAAAAGAAAAAGTCAAAGGCGGTAAGGATAACCGTCCAAAACCCGTTAAGGTCGATGGATCGGAATTTGAAATACCCTGTGATACGATTATTCCTGCCATCGGTCAAAAACTGTATATTGACTTTTTGGAAGAAGATATGGTACGTCCTCAACCAGGAAGCTATAAAACCCAGCTTGACCATGTTTATATCGGTGGCGATGCGATGCGGGGAGCATCCACGGCCATAAATGCCATTGCAGATGGCCGTAAGGCCGCCATTGAGATCGTGTCGGATTTCGGAGGTCAGATGACCGGGAAAAAACCGGAAAATCAAGCTTTTTATCCGGACGACAAAGGGAACCAACCCGATAAAGACAGTAAAGAAATCGGATACGCCGAACTTATACATAAAAAAGCCATCAGGGCTTTTGGGCCTCACCCCATAGAATTGCCGTTGGACCAACGTAAAAATTTCAACCTGGTCATGTCAACATTCTCTGATACAGAAGCCCGCGAAGAAGCTTCACGGTGCCTTTACTGCGACGAATTATGCAATATCTGTGTCACTGTTTGCCCCAACCTGGCCAACTTTTGTTATCCTGTTGAACCGGTATGCTATCATCTTCAAAAAGCCGTCAGGAAACAGGATGGGTCAATTGGTTTAGAAGATGATAATGATTTCCGGATCGATCAGCCTTACCAGGTACTGAACATCAGGGACCTTTGCAATGAATGTGGAAACTGTGTTACTTTCTGCCCATCTTCCGGACGCCCTTATATGGATAAACCGGGCCTGTCGCTTTCCATTGCTTCATTCAACAGGGAGAATGAAGGTTTTCTGATCAGTCACCTACCGGAAAGGGATATCCTTATCTATAAGGAAAAAGAACAGGTCAAAACGCTATACCTGCAAAACGGAAAATACTATTTCGAAACCGGCCAGGTGAAAGCAGTCCTTGATGAAATAACCTTTCGGTTAATTGAAGTTAACTTTCTCGTCCCCTGTGTTAAAGAATATCATTTTACCTTTGCCGCGGAAATGAGCATCATCCTCATGGGAATAAGGAGTAAACAATGAGGAATGATTTGTTTCATTATTCATTATCAATTATTAAATAACATAGCTTATGATTTACATTGAAGATCAGGTTGTTGATCAAAAAATATTGCAGAAAGCGGTTGATCGTTATCGCGAGAAAGGGATCATTCTCCCGACTTTTGCCCAAATGCAAAACCCGGAGTTGATCCCGGAAAAGATCAAGGAAAAATTAAAAAATATTGGATTATGGGATCTTCATCCCCTGAATTTATTCCGGATCACGTGGAGAAACGAGCCAAAGGCAACAGGAGGGCTTTTTGGCAGTCCTAATTTTCTTGAACTCCCAAAATCCCTGACCGGAACGGATGCGCGGATTGTTGTGATGTTAGGGAAGTGGTTCCCGACCGGGGCGCACAAAGTGGGGGCCGCATACGGGTGTTTGGCTCCCAGGATCATCACCGGTCAGTTTGACCCGACCTATCATAAGGCAGTCTGGCCCTCGACCGGTAATTATTGCAGGGGGGGCGCTTTTGATTCCTATCTGATGGATGTGACGGCGGTTGCCATCCTCCCTGAAGAGATGAGCCGTGAGCGGTTTGAATGGCTGAAAGAGATCGGGGCTGAGGTTATCGCGACACCCGGATGTGAGTCAAATGTGAAAGAGATCTATGATAAATGTTGGGAGATCCGCCGTACCCGCAAAGACTGTGTCATCTTTAACCAATTTGAAGAATTCGGTAACTCCTGCTGGCATTATAATATCACCGGTCATGCCATTGAAGATGTTTATTCCATGATCTCTTCATCAGGGAGCAGATTGGCCGCCTATATATCAGCAACCGGATCAGCCGGGACCATTGCCGCGGGTGACTACCTCCGTACCCGCTTCCCTCATATCAAAGTTGTAGCGTCAGAAGCCCTTCAATGTCCCACCTTGCTTTGTAACGGATTCGGTGGTCACCGGATCGAAGGCATTGGCGATAAGCATGTCCCCTGGATCCATAATATCAGAAACACCAATGTGGTAACAGCAATCGATGATGAGTATTGTATGCGCCTTTTCCGTCTGTTTAATGAGTTTGAAGGCCATGAATATCTGATAAACCAGGGGGTAAACAAAGATTTGCCCGCACAGCTCGGGATGATCGGAATTTCGGGCATTGCCAATATTTTATCAGCCATAAAAACGGCTAAATATTTTGATCTCACAAGCGACGACGTCATGATAACCATTGCAACCGATTCGGCTGAAATGTACCGTTCACGGTTGGAAGGGCTCACCGCTGAAAGAGGGGCATACTCCTTCCTTCAGGCTGCCCGCGATCACGAAAAATGCATGCTGGGCGCCACCGCCGATTTCATGAAAGAACTGACCTATACAGATCAGAAAGCCATCCATAACCTCAAGTATTTTACCTGGGTAGAACAGCAGGGAAAAGAGGTTGGGGACCTGCGGCAGTTATGGGATGACCGTACCCTTTGGCCCCGTATATTCAGTCAGTCTTCCCGTTGGGATGAACTTATCCATGAGTTTAATGACAGAACCGGCTTGTTAAAATAGACAATGAACAGCAAATTCCATTATGAATGTTGTAACTGCGGGAAAACCTTTGAAACCGATGATGCAATATACCTGTGTCCGGATTGTGAACGGATGGGCCGACCTGGGATCCCCCCCCTGGGCGTATTGAAAACGGTTTACGATTATGCGAGGATAAGGAATGGATGTAAGCCGGATATATTGTTTACCCGGTTGAAACGCGAACGGTTTCTCCCATTGCTTCCTTTGCGTGATTTGAGGGGATGGACTCCTTTGAGAATCGGGGATACGCCAATGTATCAATTGGATCCGGCCTCAATCTTACCGACCGGAGATTTGACTGATAGCCACCCGGGCAAATGTTCCTGTGGGATATTTGTAAAAGATGATTCTCAAAATCCTACTTTTTCGTTCAAAGACCGCGCTTCAGCGTTGGTTTCCGCGTGGGCTGCCGAGCACAAAACCGGAACGATCATTGCCGCATCTACCGGTAACGCCGGGTCTTCCCTGGCCGGCATCTGTGCCTCCCTGCATCAAAAAGCAATGATCTTCGTCCCGGCCTCCGCCCCTTTGGCAAAACTGACCCAGATTGTCATGTATGGAGCCCGCATCATTCCTGTTAAAGGAAATTATGATGTGGCCTTTGACCTCAGCATTAAAGCTTCGGGGATATTCGGATTCTATAACCGGAATACCGCCTATAATCCATTTACCATAGAAGGAAAAAAGATTGTGGCATTCGAAATCTACGAGCAACTTGGCCATAAGATTCCTGATCGTATTTTTATTCCGGTTGGCGATGGAGTCATTCTTTCAGGGGCCTATAAGGGATTTGAGGATATGCTGAATCTCGGGATCATTGAACGTATGCCGGTCCTGGTTGCGGTTCAGGCTGAAGGGAGCCGGAATCTGATTGATAATCTCAACAGGGATGAATTCATTTCATTCCCTTCCGATACCATTGCGGATTCTATCTCGGTGGATGTCCCCCGTAATTTTTATATGACCGCCGGCTACCTTCGAAAATATAACGGGGAAACCATGGCGGTGACTGATAAAGAAATCCTTGAAGCTTCTTCTTTTATCGCTAAAAACCTTGGAATGTTTTCCGAACCTGCCGCTGCAGCTGCTTTTGCAGGGTTAATCAAGTACATACAGGATGGAAAGCCCGGACCGGGATCCAGGAATGTTGTATTGCTGACCGGTAGCGGACTTAAGGATCTACAATCAGTAAAACCTTTGATCCATTTGCCTGAACCCTTTAATCCCGATACGGACACCCTGGAATATCTTTTCGATAAAACCTGCTAAAATGGTTACTTTTTTCCTGAACGAACGTCTTGTTGTTTTCAACGGGGATGCAAACAGTTCCCTGCTTCATTTTCTAAGGAATGAAGAAAAAATCACTTCGGTTAAAGACGGTTGTTCCGGCCAGGCTGCCTGCGGGGCCTGCCTGGTTGAGATCAACGGGAAAGCAAAATTATCCTGCACACAAAAAATCAAATATCTCGAAGGAGCCCGGATCCTGACCCTTGAAGGGATCCCCGGAGCGGTGAGGGATGTCATTGCTAAAGCTTATGTTGCCAAAGGAGCAGTGCAATGCGGTTTCTGCACGCCGGGACTGATCATGCGAACCAAGATCCTGTTTGAGGAAAATCCTTTCCCTGACCGGGAACAGATTAAAAAAGCAATCAATCTTAATTTATGCCGGTGTACCGGATATATCAAAATTGTAGAAGCTATAGAAACAGCTTTGGAAAAGCTCCGTCAGTGTTCTCATGCTGACCATAATTATGGTCATGATGATACCGGGGAATCTCAGGGATCCCTGGAAGATTCCTCGCCTGGTCAACATTCCGAAAACAATTTTCACCCTGTTCCAGGAGGAATCGGTCATCGTCTCACAAAATTCCAGGCTTATGAGACAGCGCTGGGGAAGAGGCTATTTGTCGATGATATGGTTGTGGATGGCATGTTGTCCGGGGCTTTACGCTTCAGTGACCATCCACGGGCACGGGTTCTGACCATCGATGTCAGCGATGCCATGAAAATGGAAGGGGTCGAAAAAATTTTCACGGCCTCAGATATTCCTGGTGATCGTTTCACAGGGCTTATGTTCAACGATTGGCCCCTGATGATCGCCCTGGGCGAAACCACCCGGTACATAGGGGATGTCATCGCCGGGGTGGTGGCAACAAATGAATACACCGCGAGGGAAGCGGCAAAGCGGATACATGTAACGTATGAGATCCTGGAACCGGTAACTGATGTTCACCGGGCCCTGAAACCTGACGCTCCCGGAGTACATCCTGGGAGGTCAAATCTTTTAGAGAAATGCATTGTACAACGAGGTGGCCAGGTTGACCAGGTTTTCAAAGAGTCCAGATATACAGTTTCTGGAATTTATGAGACCCAGCGTATCGAACATGCATTTCTTGAACCTGAGGCCGCCATTGCAACGCCGTTTGAAAACGGGATACATTTGTACAGTCAGGGACAGGGTATTTATGTTGATCAGGGCCAGGTTGCCTCGCTCCTGGGACTTGGTGAGGATCAGGTGAGGGTAACGCTGGTACCTTGTGGCGGAGGGTTTGGAGGGCGCGAAGATATGACTGTTCAGGGGCATGCCTCCCTCTTTGCATGGTTGATGAAAAAACCCGTGAAAGTTCATCTTACGCGTGAAGAATCCATTATCATGCATCCCAAACGCCATCCGGTTTGGATGGATATCAAACTGGGTTGCGATGACGAAGGTAAACTGACCGCTTTAAAGCTCAAAGCCATCGGTGATACAGGAGCTTACGCTTCAGTCGGAAATAAAGTCATGGAGCGGGTTGCAGGACATGCCAGTGGTGGCTATCATATTCCCAATGTTGATATTGAATCGCTCACTGTTTATACCAACAACATTCCATCTGGCGCCATGCGCGGTTTTGGCGCAAATCAGGCAACATTTTCCCTGGAGAGCTGTATCGATGAACTTTGTGCCAGGGGAGGTTTTGATCGCTGGAAGTTCCGGTTTGACAATGCCCTGGAAGAAGGCAAAATGACGGCTACGGGACAAATATTGGGTAAAGGCGTTGGCATTAAAGCCTGTTTACTCGCACTCAAGGATAAATTTTATGCTGCCAGATTTGCGGGAATAGCTTGTGGTATAAAAAATTCCGGCGTCGGGAACGGCATGACCGATTTCAGTGATGTACGCATTACCATTACTGAAAACGGACGGGTTTTAATTGAGCATGGCTGGACAGAAATGGGACAGGGAATTCAGAACATGGCCATCCAAACCCTTTGCGAGGAAACCGGCATCAACGCTGATCTTATCGATGTCGTGACTGATACGCAAACCGGACTACCTACCGGCATGACCACTTCCTCGCGCGCCACAGCCCTGTTAGGGAATGCCATCATTGATGCCGCTATATCCCTCCGGGAAGATTTGCAAAGTATAGCACATTGGAAAAGAGAGTCAACTGATATTGGAGTTGCCCAATTACAAAGACAATTAAAGTTACTGGCTGGACATAGTTACACCGGAAAATATTATTGTGACTGGACCACCAAACCTGGTGCGCCGGTCAACAAAATCGTGACCCATTATTCCTATGGCTATGCGGCACAGCTGGTGGTTTTAGATGAAACAGGCAGAATTACAAAAGTTTATGCAGCCCATGATGCTGGCAAGATCATGAACCCCATGCTGTTCGAAGGCCAGATCCAAGGCGCCGTTCATATGGGTATTGGCTATGCCATGACAGAAGAACTTCCCATGCAAGGCGGAAGGCTTATCAGCACAAAATTGCGTGATTGCGGGGTATTGACAGCCATGCAAACGCCTGAAATCGAAGTGATCGGGATAGAAGAAGCCGACCCCGTGGGCCCATACGGAGCAAAAGGCATTGGGGAAATCGGATTGGTCCCTACCGCGGCTGCCGTAGCTAACGCATTATGCGCGTTCGACGGCATCCGGAGAAAGAAATTGCCGATGAAGCCCAACTATCTGCAAAATATCGTGAAATAATTACAAAACCATAATTTTATAATCCATTACATTTCATCATTTCCCGGACCAGATAAACAGATTTATAAAAGCAGGGACAACATTCATATTTTTTATATTTGTGAGAATTTTTTAACTTTATTCACCAATATCATCGAATGTCATACTTTATGAATCCCGAACTGATCTTAGGCCTTATTCATAATATAGCCCTACTGATCGCGATGGGCCTGCTCGGAGGGTTTTATTGGAAAAAAGAAGACAGTCAACTTACACTTACCGACAAATTTCTGACCGGTTTGTTGTTGGGCGGGATCGGAATGGTGATCATGTTGACGCCCTGGATTTTAGTCCCAGGTCTTGTATTTGATACACGATCGGTGCTGCTATCTGTTTCAGGGCTCTTCTTCGGCCCTATTCCTACTTTTACTGCAATCCTGATCACCGGCGCCTACCGCCTTTTCACGGGAGGGCCTGGCCTCTGGATGGGTATTGGAGTTATTATCTCGTCGGGGATCATCGGGATCCTCTGGAAACAATTTCGTCCCGGTTGGAAGGAAAAACATCCTGTGTTGGAACTGTTGCTTCTTGGTTTGGTTGTGCATCTGATCATGTTATCATTAACAATGCTGTTGCCTAAAGAAAGTTTTTTATCAACCATTAAACTCATTGCGCTACCTGTTCTAACTATTTATCCCGTCGGAACAATCCTGTTCGGATTACTAATGCTCAGCAGGTACAAACACTATGAGACCAAACGCGCCCTGCACCGCAGCGAAGAAAAGTTCAGGCAACTCTTTGAGAAAAGCGATGTCATGATGATGTTGGTTGAACCTGAGACCGGGCAAATCATTGATGCCAATGAAGCCGCTGCGCGGTTCTATGGCTATTCCACCGAAAAGCTAAGAACAATGAATGCTGTTGAACTCAACACATCCATTCCCGACACGGCATCCGGGATGCCACAAAAAGCATTAATGAATGGGGTGAAATATTTTGAGGTCCATCAACGCGCGGCTAATGGCGAAGAGAGGATGGTTGAGGTACATACCTCTCCGATCGTGGTCCGCGATCATACTGTATTATTTTCCATCACCCATGAAATCACTGACCGGAAAAAAGCAGAAGAAGCTCTGCTTTCCGCTAAAGAAAGAGCCGAGGAAAGTGACCGGCTGAAATCGACTTTTCTGGCTACCATGAGCCATGAATTGAGGACCCCGCTGAACGCCATCATTGGATTCAGCGACTTATTGTATGAAGGCCAGGAAACGGACAACGTTCAAAAATTTGCCAAAACCATTCTGGATAGCGGTAGACATCTCCTTTCCATCATTGAATCAATTTTTGATATTGCCTTGCTACAATCCAAGCAATCTAAAGTTACCATTACCACATTCCAGCTTAGTGAATTCTTTTCAAATATCAGTCAATACCTGATCATCGAGAAAAAAAGGAAGAAAAAACAACATCTTCAGTCCTTTTATAACCCGGATCCTGCCTATCCGGAAATCACCATTCAATCCGACAGAATAAAGCTTATTCAACTTGTAAGCAACCTGCTGAATAATGCCCTGAAATATACTTACGAAGGAAGGATCGATTATGGGTATTCAGTTAATGATCAGGACATCACCATTTTTGTCAAAGATACCGGGATCGGAATTCCGGCAGATAAAATCAAAACAGTATTTAAGATCTTTATGCAAGGTGACGATTCACTTACGCGTAAACATGGAGGCATGGGATTGGGCCTTGCTATTTGCCAGGAAATTGCAAACCTGCTGAATGGGCGCCTCTGGATTGAGTCAGAGGAAGGGAAAGGTTCGGCATTCTTTTTTAAGCTGGATCAGGTTGTGGTGGATGGACCAGGTATTCAAAATAAAACTAATTCATGTATGCCCAGCCCTGACCTCTCCCATAAAACGATCCTTATTGTGGATGATCTGGTTGATAATACAATCCTGTTGACCCGGATCCTGGCAGAAACAAAAGCGCAGATAATTTCCGCCGACAGTGGCAACAAAGCGATCTTACTGGTTCAGGAAAATCCGGATATTGACCTGGTACTGATGGATATCAAGATGCCGGGATTAAATGGTTATGACGCTACCCGATCTATCCATTCCTTCCGCCCGAAACTTCCAGTTATCGCTCAAACAGCTTATGCATTCAATGAAGACCGGGTATCGGCTTTTGCCGCAGGTTGTACTGACTTTATTTCCAAACCCATTCAAAAACAGAAATTATTTGAAATCCTACAAAAACATTTCACCAATTGACCCTGACGGAAATCCAATGATCTTTCTTAAAAATGGGACTTATATCGACTGGCAAACGCTGGAATTCAGGAATACCGATATCCTGGTGGAGGCAGGTCCGGACGGGAAGATTCTATATCCCGAAGATAGTGGATCAGGTTTCCTGGCCAATCCGAATATTGCGGTTGTTGATTGCAGTGGAAAATACATCATTAAGTCGTTTGCCAACGGTCACCACCATGTTTATTCAGCATTGTCAAGAGGCATGCCCCCCCCCAAAAAAAATCCTGCAAATTTTCAGGAAATACTACATTCTATCTGGTGGGCCTTGGATAAAGCGCTGGATCTTGAGGCCATCCGTTTATCAGCGCTGGTTACAGCCATTGCCTGTGCCAAAAACGGGGTAACTTTTGTGATCGATCACCATGCTTCGCCCTTTGCTGTGGATGGAAGCCTCGAAATCATTGCCAGGGCTTTCGATGAAGTGGGTATAAACCATTTATTGTGCTATGAAATTTCTGACCGTGACGGAGAAGAGATCGCGCGCAAAGGCCTGGATGAAACAGCCGGATATCTTTCCCAATGGCAAGGACTGGTAGGATTGCATGCATCATTCACCATCAGTGATGCAACCCTGAAAAGAAGTGTTGAGCTTGCCTCCGGATCCGGTTCCGGGATACATATCCATGTTGCTGAAGATCTGTCAGATCAGGAACATTGCCTTTCCCATTACAAAATGAGGATCATTGAAAGACTCACTTATGCAGGTGCATTGGTTCCGAAAACCATACTCGCTCATTGTTTGCACCTGAATGAACAAGAAAGAAAAATAGTCTCTGGCGCTCCCTCGTGGGTCGTGGAAAACATGGAAAGCAACCTGAATAATGCGGTTGGCTTTTTCAATTCGGAAGGGTTAGGCCCAAATATTATGTTAGGTACGGATGGCATGCACAGTGATATGATACAGAGTGCAAAATCGGCGTTTTTTGCCGGTCATAACTTTGATCGCATCGATTACCCCGAGACATACCGTCGGTTCAGGAATGTTCATAATTACCTGAATAGTAACGGTTTTAAAGGAGATGGCGAAAACAACCTGGTCATCCTGGATTATCCATCCCCCACTCCATTCAACCAATCCAATTTTTTAGGGCATTTTCTTTTTGGAATTGAATCAAAGCAAGTCACCCATGTCATTTCGAATGGCTCCCTGATTGTAAAAGATAAAGAAGTTGTGACAGTTGATGAAACTGATATTTTAGGGGAAGCCCGCATTCAGGCAAAAAGATTATGGAACCGGATGAAGTGAAGGACAATCCTCAGCTACTCATCCTTTCAGGAAAAATATTCCCTGCAACCTTTTTTATTCAAATTTCCGAATCTTTCCACCGTGTTCAATGTTACGCAACACAGCATCTGGCTTTTCAAACCGGTTCGTCATCATCATGGCCGCGATAATATAAGGTTTAAAGCCGGCTTGTTTGTATAAAGGGACCCGGTAACGATTAAAAACAGAGGCTGCCACTTCCCCTTCTTTGCAGGAAACTCCTGATATATCAGCAGGAAGACAATGCATATACAATGCTTTTCCACCACGCGTAAGCTTCATCTTTTCTTCGGTACATTCCCAGTTGCTGAACCTGGCATTATTGGAGAGGCATTCCCTTTCCAGGTCCTTTAATCCGTTATGATCATTATTCAGGAGCAAATCCGTTCGTTGCTGCATTACATGATAAGGCGCCCAACTTTTCGGATAGACGATATCTGCATCAGTAAAAGCTTCATCCATCGAACCAACGATCCGCAGATTTCCGCCATTTTTATGGGCTTGTTTCACGGCTAACTCAACAACATCCGGGATCAGCCCATATCCTTGGGGATAGGCAAGATCGACTTCCATTCCAAAACGGGTCATAAGGCCGATAATACCTTGGGGGACCGACAGTGGTTTTCCATAACTGGGAGAATAAGCCCAGGTCATGGCAATCTTTTTTCCCTTCAGATTTCCCAGGCCGCCAAAAACCGATTTCAGGTGTAACAGGTCGGCCATAGATTGGGTCGGATGATCAATGTCGCACTGCAAGTTAATAATACCGGGCCGTTGTGGCAAAACCCCATCCAGAAATGCCTCATCCAGGGCATCCCCTACTTCGCGCATATACTTATTTCCGGCGCCCAGGAACATATCATCGCGAATTCCGATGATTTCACTCAGAAAAGAGATCATGGCCGAAGTTTCACGGACAGTTTCCCCATGCGCTATCTGCGATTTCCCTTCATCCAGATCCTGTACTTCCAATCCCAGCAAATTTGCGGCAGAGGCAAACGAAAAGCGGGTCCGGGTGGAATTATCCCTGAATTGCGAAATGGCAAGACCAGAATCAAAGCATCGTGTAGATAAATTTTTATCCCGCATTTCTTTCAGGGCTTCAGCAACGAGAAGTACTGATTCAAGCTCCTCGGTTGTTTTTTCCCAGGTCAACAAAAAATCTTTTTGAAAAAGTCCGATGCTTTTAGTTTCAAGATCTCTGATAATTGTATTAAACCGTGAATTCATTGTTTTTTCATTTGATTCATAAAAATTCATTGTTCCGGAACTTGTTTATCCGCCAGGTGATATTTCGAAAAACAGGATCAGTCGGCCAGGTAATACGCCAACGCGGCATAAAAGGAAGAGGCGGCAACCAGATCGCTGACCGGTACTTTTTCGTTGGGAGCATGGGCCATCACTTCATTGCCCGGGCCAAAGCCCATACATGGGATTCCGTAAATACCGTTGATGGTGACACCGTTGGTCGAGAAGGTCCATTTATCCGTGATTGGTTTTTTATGAAAAAGGTCAAAAAAAGTATGCTGAGCTTTGACTATCAATGGATTGCTTTCTTCAATTTTCCAAGTCGGATAATATTTTTCCATCCCATACCGCAAACCGGTATATGCGGTTTCTTCATAATAAAGCACTTCGATTGCCGCATCCATATTTTTTACTATTGCCCGGATCTCATCCAATGCAGAATCCTTGGTTTCACCCCATGTCAGCCGACGATCCAGATGAATTTTTGCATAATCGGCCACTGCACACAAAGAGGGACTTCCAGAAATAAATTCAGAGATGGTTACGCTTCCTTTTCCAAGAAAAGGATCGGTTTTCAACCGTTCATTCAATTTTTCGATTTCCAGACATGCGCGGGAGGCCATATAAATGGCATTTTTACCGCGTTCAGGCGCCGAACCATGGGAAGAGACGCCACGAAAAGTGACCTCAATTTCCATCCTTCCACGATGGCCACGATAGATGTTCAGGTTTGTAGGCTCGGTAATAACAACGAAATCAGGTTTGATTTTTTCCTCCTCCACCAGGTATTTCCAGCACAGACCATCACAATCTTCTTCCATTACAGTCCCCGTAAAATAAATCGTCAGGTCCTTTTCAAATGCAAGTTCTTTCAGGATCCTGCCTGCTGTAACAAAGGAGGCCGGGCCACCTTTCTGGTCCACTGATCCCCGTCCATGAACAAATCCGTCTGAAATGGCGCCAGAAAATGGATCAAAGGCCCAATTGCTACGGTTCCCGACATCAACGGTATCGATATGCCCGTCGAAAACCAGGATCTTTCTCCCGTTACCGATCCGTCCAATTACATTTCCCAGTTTATCGGTCCTGATTTCGTCAAAACCCGCTACCTTCATCTGATGGGTTAAGACTTCAGCCACTGCTTTTTCACCGGCGCTCATGGACCGGGTTTTAACTAGTTCCGACAGGTTTGAAGCAGTATAGGAGGCATACCGGTTTGCCAACTCCTCAATTTTAGATAAAATATCTTTCACGTCCTGAATGATTAAAAATAATATTTAAACCTGCAAATTTACAAAAGGAAATCACAGTAGGCCCCGGTTAAGAAAAGTAGTAGAAGATAACAACCTAATAATTCGTATATTTGATGAAATTAAGTAATTCATGATGAATAAAAAAGAGACTGGCGAATTTTTATACCGTTACTACAGGAAGAGAATTGCTTCATTTTTAGCCAGTATGTATAAAGCCAGCATTACATGCGATGCTAATGACATCCATAAGGTAAGGGTGGATATAAAAAAAATATTTGCCTTGTTCCATCTTTTTGAAATGGTCATTCCTGACACATTTAAAAAGGAAAACCATTATCCTGAATTAAGAGATATTTTCAACCATTCAGGCTTCATCCGGGAAATTCAGATTAATCTCCACCATCTGGATAACGCCGGGATTGACAATCCGGAAATACAACATTTCAGGGAATATCTGACTGGCGAAGAAGGAAGGCTGACAAAAGAGTTTTTAACCGGGATTAAAAATTTTGATGAGAAAAAATTAAAACAAGCTGAAAAAGAGATAAAAAAAATAACCTCAGGGATCAGCCAGAAGAAATTTTTAAACGATACGGTTGTTTTTATCCGGAAAAAATCGAAAAAAATTGCAGCCTTGCATGAAAAAGGAGAAGGCCCTGGAACCATTCATAAAATCAGGAGACAGATCAAATCAATTACGGCAATAACAGACATGGCGCTGACCTTGCGGCCGGATGAAAAGTTAAAGCAGTTGACCGGAAATATGACCCGGGTTGAAATTCTGATCGGTGAATGGCATGATGATATGGTGCTACTGGATTCCATTAAATATTTCCGAACAAAAATTCTGAAGAAAAAAGCCGCTAAAAACCAGGAACCTTTATTTCTGGCAGATTTTGAGGAAATCCTTAACAACGAAATCAGCGATATGCTTAAACAGATCGGCCCATCTATAGATCAGATAATCCTTGAGATTTCCGCGCTTTTTCCCATGGAAACAAAATCCTGAACGCTATTTCAGGCCCTCAAGGGCAAGTAATATCTTCTCGCCGGTTGCAGGTAGGTCATATTCGAAATCCTTTCGCGTATCACCAGAATTGGCAATTGCATCCCTGATGGCCAGCCATACTGACAGCGCAAGCATAAGGGGGGGCTCCCCTACGGCCTTACTTCTGCGGATGGCAATTTCATTGGGTACATTCTCTAACAATTCCACCCTGAAATCCCTGGGAATATCGCCAACAACAGGTATTTTATAGGTATCGGGAGAACGGGTGAGCAGTCTGCCCTGCTCGTCCCATTTGATCTCCTCGGTTGTACACCATCCCACTCCCTGTAAAAAACCACCTTCGATTTGCCCCAAATCAATAGCAGGATTCAGAGAGTCGCCAACATCATGAACGATATCGGCCCGTAACAGTTGATGAGCCCCGGTCAGTGTATCAACGACCACTTCAGAAACGGCCATCCCGAATGCATAATAATGAAAAGGATTTCCCTGCCCGGTTTCCCGGTCGAAAAAGATACCGGGTGTTTTGTAAAAACCACTGGCGCTCAGGCTAACCTGATTAATATAAGCCAGTTTGACCAACTCGGTAAAAGAGATGGAAAGCGAAGGATTTTGCCTATCAAAGGCCTGGTCGTTCTCAAATAGAATATCTCCTTTCAGGATATCTTTCCCGGATCCGCGGGATTTAAATTCATTCACAACCAGATCAGTCAATCGCGACTTCAGGGTATCAATGGCATTTTTTACTGCCATTCCGTTGATATCACTTCCGGAAGAAGCAGCTGTGGGCGAAGTATTGGGCACTTTGGCAGTGTTGGTCGCATTCACTTTTACGTAGATGGGTGAAATGCCAAGCTCAAGCGAAGCTATCTGCCGGATCTTGGCATGTAATCCCTGCCCCATCTCGGTTCCGCCATGGTTAACTAAAACTGTTCCATCGGTATAGATATTCACCAGCGCCCCACCCTGGTTCAGAAATGCCGTAGTGAACGAGATGCCGAATTTAACCGGTGTCAGCGCTAATCCCTTTTTATAAAATTCGTTTTCCTTATTAAAAAGGTTTATCTCCTTGCGCCTTTCATAATAACCCGACCTATTGATCAGCCGGTCCCATAAGCGAAAGAGGTGATTGCCAACAACGGTTTCACCATAAGGAGTAACGTTATGTTTACTGACCTGATAAAAGTTCCGGTAACGGATCCCCGCGGCATCTTTTCCTAAAAAAAGCGCGATCCGTTCAATGGCATTTTCAATTACAGCCATTCCCTGGGGGCCGCCAAATCCACGGAAAGCCGTATTCGAAGGGAGGTTTGTCTTCCAGGCCTTCCCAACGATGCAAACATCCGGTATGTAATAGGCGTTATCCGCATGCAACATAGCCCTTTCGAGAATAGCTCTTGAAAGGTCAGTCGCGGAACCGACATCGGAATTCAATTCAACTTTATAGGCAAGAATTGTCCCCTGATCATCGAAACCAACCTCATAACTCGAAAGAAAACGATGCCGTTTGCCGGTCATGATCTGGTCATCTTCACGAAACAGATGGATCCTTACAGGGTGTCCGGTAGCATGAGCTAACAAGGCCGACCATGCTGCCACATGGTTCCCCTGGGTCTCTTTCCCGCCAAAGCCGCCACCAATTCTTTTTACCTCCACCTCCACCTCGTTCCTTGGAATACCTAAAACTTCAGCGACGACAGACTGGGTTTCAGAAGGATTCTGACTTGAAGCATAAATCCTGATCTCTTTACCCTCTCCCGGAATTGCCAACGCAGTCTGGGTTTCGAGATACCAGTGTTCCTGGGCGCCGGTACGAAGGATCCCGGTTATTACATGGGGGGCTTTTTTCAAAGCGCCGCTCGCGTCGCCCCGTTCTATTGTCCGTACCGGTGCGATCAGGGTATTTGCCGCAATGGCAGCGTCTATTGACAAAATGGGTTCGAACGGTTCATATTCGATGACGATCCTTCTTTCAGCTTCATCAGCCGCTTCCTCATTTTCCGCGGCTATCAAAGCAACAGCCTGACCAATGAAGGTAGTGATTTTATCAGCAAGACAAACCTCATCCTGAATGATCGTCCCCAACTGGTTTTCTCCGGGAATGTCACTGGACAACAAAATCGCTTTTACACCAGGTATTTGCAATGCCGCGGATATGTCAATTTTCCTGATCACGGCATAAGCATTATGGCTATAAACCACTTTCCCGAACAATAACTGATCATTGACTGTCATATCATTTATATACACCGATTCGCCTGTAACATGTGTTACAGGGCCATCGGTGACTTTTACCTTATTTTCGGGTATTTCCGCTTTAAATTCGAAGGACGGGGAAGCGAAAAATTTCAACAACAGGTTCTGCGCAACCAGTTTCCGGTATTCTGCCCCCGCCCTGGCATCATTGATGGGAGTGAATTCCTTCGCTAAAACCGGCATAGCATCTTCAACGATTTCGCGGGACCATGATTTTCCTGTCAGGCGCTTCTCTGTATTTATTGCCCGTTTTGTGACGGACGACATACCACCATAAGCAAGGGCAACATCAACGATCTTTCCGGCTTCAACCAATATCCTGAAAGCACAACTTACCGAAGAAATATCCAGGCCTTTTCTTTTTGAAACCTTGAACGACCCAAACCGGTATTCCGGTTCAAATTTCGGGATCTCTATCCCGGTGACCAATTCGTTATCCCTAAGCGCCGTTTTTCTGTATCCTGTGATAAAATCCTCAATCCTGACTTTTCTTGTTGATGTTGTTGAAGTCAGGACCAAAGAGGCGTTATAAACAAACATAAGTGGGATTGTATCCCCGATGGGGGAGGCAGTTACTATATTTCCTCCTATGGTGGCCAGGTTCCTGATCTGGAGGGAGCCAAAAGCCTGGACCATGCCATACAATGCTGGGAGCTTGTCTTTTACCAGTTGTTTTACCTGTTCGATCGTCAATCCCGGCCCAAACAGCCAACGCGAAGGTTCATCGGTAAGGTATTGAAGCTCGTTTACATCAGAAAGATCAATGATTTCGGTTAAAATTTCTTTTTTTTTTGTTTGCCTCAGGGCCACATCCGTTGAGCCATTGACAAGAATGGCCTGGGGGTATTTATTTCTTAGCCGCAATGCTTCCCGGAGCGTAAATGGTTTGAAATATTTTTGTGCTGCCGTGATGATCTCAAGGGAATCCCTTTGAGACCGGATCGAATTGAGTAGGGCAACAATTTCTTTTTCGTTTTCAGAAAATTGGTCTTGTCCGCGATCCCGGCATATTTCATTAGCCGCGGCAACAATAGGCTGATACCCCGTACATCTGCATAAATTGCCCGTCAAAGCTTCTTCAATAATTTCCCTTGATGGTTGGCGATGATTTTTATATAAGCCGAATAGCGACATAACGATCCCCGGTGTGCAATACCCGCATTGGGTCCCATTTAACTCTACCAATATTTTTTGCACCGGATGCAACACCTTCTTCCCGCCTTCTTTTCTGGCAAGGTTTTCAACGGTGATGAGTTGTTTCCCATGAACCATCGGAAGGAAAAGCAAACAGGAGTCAACCGTTTTATAAACAAGGTTTCCATCAGGATCCGGTTGAGCAAGGACAACGGTACATGCCCCGCAATCACCTTCTGCACAGCCCTCTTTGACGCCTTTGTGCCCGGGGAGCGATCGTAAATAATTCAACACAGTAGTTGTCGGCGTAAATCCGTTATCTTTTCCAAATTCAATTTCCGTTACCTTCCCATCGAGTACGAATTTTAGTATAGACCGTTTCATTTTGATTATCAGGTTGATAGATTCGATTTTGAATTCCTTTCATCAATAAGTCTTGCCAGGATGCTGACAGCAATTTCCTGTGGCGTTTCTACCCTGAATTTGATCCCTATTGGCATATCAATATGATCCAACTCTTCGCTGGTAAGGATATTTTCATCAAGGAAGCGTTTTCTGACTAATTCCACTTTACGGCTGCTACCTATCATACCCAGGTATGCATGGGGCTTCCGGCAGACTTTTATAAGGATTTCCTCATCAAAGGCATGTTTGGGGGTTACTATCACGAGATAGGCATTATCAGTGAACGCGATCTTTTCGATCGCCTGAAAATAATCAAGATTCAAACAGTTAGTGTGAGAAAATGAGAGATCCTGGAAGATATTTTCACGAGGATCGATTACCGTTGTCGAGAAATCAAATTCCGCCGCCAATTTAGCCAGCGCCCTGCCAATATGGCCCGCGCCAAAAATGATCAGTTGCTGAACAGGGACGAGTGGCTCGATATAAACTTCCATGGTACCGCCGCAATGCATGGAAAGGTCCTGTTCCAGCTTGAAAACACATTTCTCCCGTTTCCCGGATACGATCAGGCCAACGGCTTTTGCGGCCACCTCTTTCTCAACGCTTCCTCCTCCTATGCTGCCATATATGGCGCCATCGGCATACACGATCATTTTCGCTCCTTGTTTGCGGGGTGTGGAGCCTGAGGTTCCAACAACAATGCAAAATGCCGCGGGGACATTTTCATTTTTCAGTTCTTCAGCTTTAGAAAAAACAGTTTGCATGTGAAAGAATATTAAACCATCCCCTGAATTACCGGAATGGTAAGTAAAGTTAGGCAAAATTGGGAAATATAACAGAACGATTCAAAATTTTGCCCGGAACTTCCTGTAGTCTTCCGGAGTATTGATATTCCATAATACCTGTCCGTCCGCACATGGGACCTCAACGCGATTAAACATTTTCAAGGTTTCGCGAAAATCAACCACTTCTTTCCGGTCGCGGATATAAGTGACCATATTTGATCCAAGAAGGACAGGATGGCCACCATGGTCCTGAAAAACCGGAATGACAAAGCTGTCAGGAGAGAGTTCGCGAACCATCTTCCGGATCAGGTCTGCAGTAATATAAGGATTATCAACATTATTTATAAAACAGGAAAAACCGGGCGGAACCAGGCAGATTCCCAGATGGATTGACCAGTTACGGCCCTTTTCCGGATTTTTATTGATCACCGGGATGAAATTGCCGGTTTTGAGTTTGGAAATATCAAGGAAAGGATTTACGACCAGGATGACCGGTTCACAACCATTGTCATAATAAGAACTGATAAGATGTCCGGCAAATGTTGTATTGTCATCAAATGGCAGTAACGCTTTCCCCGTAGCCATCCTGCTAGAATATCCGGCAGCCGCGATCAGCGCCGATATAGGGATCATATTGTCAGATTTTTTCCGGATCGGAATGAGTTTTTAGTATTGTTTCCAACTTGAATCTTTTTATAAAGGCCAAAATTACCCATTTCAATTTATTTTTCTGCACCTGCAACATTTTGTTAAAGTGAAATCTTTATTTTTACCATGGACATGCAAATATTTCACATTCAATTATTGAGCTTGCTCTGAAAAGTAGTTTTCGGGTTGAGCCTTTCCTTCATCCTTCAGGCTATGAAAAAAACATGGATCTTGATTTTAACAGGTATTCTCCTTATTGGAGGAGCGCCGTCAGATAAAACCAGAAAACCCATTGACCAGGTGGGGTTTGCCACGCAGCCCTGGCAAATGGATTCGGTCATGGACCGGATTTTCAGCTCACAGGGGAAGAAAATACTGGACAGTTGGGACTTCAACGGAATAACGAAATCCACCTCATGGAAGGTGGCCTTATGCCCGCACGATGATTATACCTATGCCGGCTGGCTTTACCCGGCCGTTTTAAGAAACATCAAAGCCTCCACCGTCATTCTGATTGGGGTAGCCCACAAGGCCAAAAAATTCGGGATTGAAGATAAAATTGTTTTCGACAACTACGATTACTGGCAGGAACCTTATGGCCCTACTCCAATCTCGGGATTGAGGGAAAAGATCATGAATAAGCTACCCGCCTCCACCTTTATTGTCAGCGACAGCCTGCATCAGGCTGAACATTCGCTGGAAGCGTTGGCGCCGGTACTTCAATATTACAACCGCCAGGTGCGGATCATCCCGGTATTAATCCCGACCATGTCATTTACGACCATGGATGGATTAGCGGGTTCCTTTGCCCGTTCCATAACATCCGTGATGCAGGATTTATCGCTTGAATGGGATCGGGATATAGCGCTGGTGATCTCCAATGACGCGGTTCATTACGGGGATGAAGACTGGGGCGGGCAAAATTACGCGCCCTATGGCGTTGACAGCGCCGGATATCTGCAGGCCCTGACCCATGAATATGAGATCATCAATAATTGTCTGACCGGAGAACTGACAAAAAATAAGATCCGCCGTTTTACGGATTATACTGTTTCAGACACGAACTATCGTTGTTATAAATGGACCTGGTGCGGACGTTATTCGGTCCCTTTTGGTTTACTGACCGCCCTGTATATGGAACAAAGTTTACGGTCGAATCCGGTAAAGGGTGTCCTGTTGGGTTACGGAAATTCCATCATGCAGAATGCCATTCCTGTTGAGGATCTGAAAATGGGAAAAACTGCCGGGGCTAGTCTGAGACATTGGGTAGGATATGCGGCGATAGGATACAGGTAGGGGAAGAATGACGGGAGATGGGAGTGGATTGATCAATTAAGGATTTCTGTTCGGGGTGATGACGCGGTGAATGGCTTCAAGGAGATCCTGACTGCGGACGGGTTTACTGATGAATGCGCTACAACCAGCCTCTAAGGCTTTTTTTTCTTCTTCAGGCTGAGTATAGGCTGTCAGCGCTATGACAGGGAGTCCCGGATTTGTCCTTTTTAGTTTGATGGTGGCTTCAATTCCATCCATCACTGGCATTTTCAAATCCATTAAAACCAGGTTAGGATTAAAAATATCCAACTTCGAGATCGCCTCATATCCATTTTTGGCCCAAAGGATTTGTTTTACTTTTTTCGAAAGTAAGATCTTCAGATATTCAAAATTATTCAATTCATCCTCGGCAATAAGGATTGTCATGTCAGAAAGAGACATGGGCCTGACTAAGACAAAATTAGCGCTGTCAACCTGATCTGCAATTTTGACCGGTACTGAAAAGCTGAAGGTGGATCCTTTCCCCGGTTCCGACCGAACAGTAACATGGCCTCCCATCATTTCGATCAACCCTTTGGCAATGCTCAAACCAAGTCCGGTCCCTTTTGATGCAGTATTCTTACCCTGTGGCGCCTGGTAAAAACGTTCAAATATTTTTTCCTGTGATTCTGGCTCAATCCCAATACCGGTATCCCTGACAAAAAACAATGCCAAACCATCCTGCAAAGAATATCCAAACTGGATATTTCCTGAAGGGGTAAATTTTATCGCATTCCCGATCAATCCGGTCAGCGCCTGCCTGATCTTTTCCCGGTCAGCAAGGACCATACTCTTATCATCATGTTTCTTTGAACTATAAATAAATTCAAGTCCATGCCGTGTTACCATTTCACTCATTGATAAATAGATATCATCCATCATATCATGAATGGAAAAAGGAATGACGTTCAGGGGGAGCCTTTCGCTATCCATCCTTGAAATCTCAAGAACATCGTCAATAATGCTCAAAAGTTGTTTTGCATTGGAATAGATAATACCAAAGTAACGGGTTTTTTCTTCGGGCGAAAAATCTTCAGTCTGCAGGAGATCAGAAAAGCCCAGAATGGCATTCATCGGGGTCCTCACTTCGTGTGAGATGTTGTTCAGGAAGGCCGTTTTCAACCGTGAACTTTCTTCAGCTTTTTCCTTTGCCTGGATCAATTCAGATTCCGTTTTTTTAATATTCTCTATGTCACGCGTAATCGATATGATATGCGGGATGCCTTTTAAATGAATCACGGAAGCTGACATGAGACAGGCCCGGACCGATCCGTCTTTCGACGTAATATGGGATTCGAAATTGATAACCCTGTTTTTCTCCGCCAATAATTTCAGAAAACGTGCCCTGTCATCGGGATTTCGCCAGATCATTAACTGTTCTGTTGTCATGCCAATGGCTTCAGAAGGAGTAATCCCTGATAATTGCGTAAAACCACCGTTAACGTCTACAAATAGGCCATCTTCAAACCGGGTAATAGTGATTGAATCGGGAATTGTCTGAAAAGCCAACCTTAATCTCTCTTCCATCTCGCGGACTTCATCCTCCGATTGTTTCCGATCCGTAATGTCACGGGAAACCCCATGCGCACAGACCATTTTTCCATGTTCATCAAACATGGGCCTTACTAACACTTCCGACCACCGGATTGACCCGTCTTTACAGCGATGTTCAAGCTCTACCGTTAACCGGCAATCCTTAGGGGACAAAGATCCTTCTACTATTTTTACCTGGTTCGTAATGATTTCCTTTACTTTAGCCAGGGAGGCATCGGTAAATATTTCATGGGGCCCCAACCGGAAAAATTCTTCAGGGGTATAACCGCGTTGCTGATAGATCGACGGACTGACATAAGTATATTTCATATTCAAGTCCATCATCCAGATAACATCAGAAGTATATTCCGCAACCTGACGATATTTCTCTTCGCTTTTCCTTAACGCTTCTTCTGCATTTATTCTGAGTATGGTAATAGCGGCCTGATTCAGGATGAACTCAATGGCGGTAATGTATTGAGAGATATCATCTTCTGAAATAACAGCCAAACTGCCAAGATGACAGTCATCTTTCCGTATCCCGACAGAATAAATCGCTTTTATTTTCAACAGCTTTTCAAGGGATCTTGCCAGGGGTTTCGGAATACGACCGAATGAAAGGGCATAAATGCCACCTTTCACCAATTTCAGTTTCCCACTTTGGTATATGGGAAATTTATTAATCGGAATGTCGTCAAGATGAAAAACGCTGGTTATCAAATCGAATCCAATCATCTCGGTGATCTTCTGCATTGGCCATGCCAATCCGGATATCCTGGAAACCCTGATTTCTTTTGTTTCGGTGTTAACGACGGAGGAGATCACAACTCCCTGACCAAGAAGTTCCCGGATCTTCAATGCAAGGGTCTCGTAAACAATCTCAATGTCTGACGCGTGCAAAAAGAAGGATTGCAGATCAGCAATAATCTTGTTGGTCTTCCTTTCCCTGATCCGGTCAGTGATATCTCTCACCTGGACAAGGATCTGTCTGCCGGGAAGCCCCCGCGCAGATAGTTCTACCGGCATGACTGACTTATCCTTAAGAATAAAAGTCCGTTCTTTAATAATGGTATTTCCTGCATAGAGTTCCGGTAGGTGAAGTGGGTCGCTTTTCAGCTTATCTTTACCAACAAGGTCACTAATTGAAAGCTTCAGGAATTCCTGCCGGGAATATCCCAGCCACTCGCACAAGGTATCATTTGCCTCTATAAAATTACCATCGCCGTCATCAATAAAAATTCCATCCGGGGAGTGTTTAAAGAAAAAAGTAGAGTCTTCCATGGGTGAAGGAAAAGGTATTTCCGGTAAAAATATCAGCTAAAGTTTAAGGATAACATTTACCAAAAATAAAAAATGTTTCAACACAATGAACAAGTCAAATAAAAATAACTGGTTCATTGAATTCACATTGTATCCTTCAGCCTATCGCCAAAGAAACAGAAAATAAAAGAAAATAGAACCTCCTGAAATCAACCAGAAACCAAAAATCAGCCCAGATAAGCCCGTAGAAGATTACTCCGGGATGAATGTTTCAAACGCCGGATGGCTTTTTCCTTTATCTGGCGAACGCGTTCACGGGTAAGGTCATATATCGCGCCAATTTCCTCCAGGGTATAGCTATGGGGCACACCGATCCCATAAAACATATTGATGATCCCCCTCTCCTTTTCTGTAAGGGTCGATAAGGACCGCTGGATTTCGAGGGCGAGGGATTCATGGATCAATGGTTCATCGGTATTGGGAGAATCTTCACTTACAAATACATCGATCATTTTGGTGTCTTCATCCTGATCGATAGGGGCATCCATTGATACAATACGGGTTGACATCCTGATGGTATCAGCGACTTTTTGCTCCGGGATCTCAAGCTCAGTGGCTAACTCTTTGAGTGATGGCGGACGTTCAAACCGCTGTTCAAGTTTGACAGTTGCTTTTGACATTTTGCTCAACGAGCCAACCTGGTTCAGTGGAAGCCTCACAATACGGGATTGTTCAGCCAATGCCTGAAGGATGGACTGACGGATCCACCAAACGGCATAGGAGATAAATTTAAACCCTCTCGTTTCATCAAAGCGGCGGGCAGCCTTGATCAGGCCCACATTGCCTTCGTTGATCAAATCCGGCAGGCTTAATCCCTGATTTTGATATTGTTTTGCTACGGAGACAACAAAGCGAAGGTTTGCTTTGCATAATTTTTCAAGCGCGGCCTGATCCCCTTGTCTGATGCGTTGGGCCAATTGCACTTCCTCATCAGCAGAGATCAATTCTTCCTTGCCGATATCCACAAGGTACTTATCCAGCGAAGCCGTTTCCCGGTTCGTGATGGATTTTGATATTTTTAATTGTCTCATAGTCCGATTCCATAATAAGCCCGAAGTCCGTTCGGGTAAACACCTTCGAGGAGCACACCTCCGTTATGGCCCGAAAGGGCCTCGCGAAGATCGCTGGTGGTGCGCACCGGCTGACGGTCAATGGTCAGCAAAATAAATCCGGCCCGGATCCCCGAATTCTTCAGTTTTCCTTCATCAACACGCGTGATTTTAAATCCATAATCAAGGTTTAATTTCGCTTTTTCATCCTCGTTCAAAGCCTGAAAAGTAGCTCCATGTATTATCAGCTGATCGTTCTTCACATAAACCTTGCTACTCTCTTCGCTGGTCATTGTCAATGGCAGGCTAAATTCCTTCCCTTCGCGGTGTACGACCACGGTAACCTTGTCGCCTGGGTTTTTCTGACCGATTATTTCCATGAGTTCCGATTTACCGTTGACCGGCGCCGTATCGATAGAAATGATTACATCTCCTTTTTTCAACCCGGCTTTTTCAGCAGGGCCTCCTCCAACGACATCATCAACATACACGCCCCTGAGATCAGAAAAACCCTGATCCTTGGCAAACTGATCGTCGATTTCACGGTAATAAATTCCCAGATAAGCGCGCTGGATTGATCCGAATTTCATGAAATCGCCCACAACCTTTTTCACGATATTCACCGGAATAGCGAACGAATAGCCGGTGTAATAACCGGTACCGGAAGCGATTGCCGCGTTAATGCCAATAAGCTCACCGCGGGTATTTACCAGAGCGCCTCCGCTGTTTCCGGGATTGATGGCAGCATCGGTCTGAATAAACGACTCAATGGCCCCTTGTGAACCCAGGATGTTAATATTCCTGGCTTTCGCGCTCACGATCCCGGCAGTTACAGTACTGGTCAGGTTAAACGGGTTCCCGACAGCCAATACCCATTCCCCAATCTTTACTTCATCCGAATTTCCATAAGTAAGAAAAGGCAGATCATTCTCATCAATTTTTATTAAAGCCAGATCAGTACTCGGATCCGAACCAACCACTTTGGCCTTGTATTCCCTTTTATCGTTCAGGGTCACGGTGATCCCTGTTGCATCCTGGACTACATGGTTATTGGTCACGATGTAACCGTCAGGGGCAACGACTACCCCAGATCCCATGGCCGAATAGGGAGATATATATTCCTTTGGCTGCGGGCGTCCCCCAAAATTGAAAAATTCAAAAAAATCATCATAAACCAGACTTTTTTTCTGAAACTCCGACTTAATATGGACCACTGCATGAACAGAAATGGCGGCAGCCGCTTCAAAATCAGGTTGGTTAAATGCCGCACTCGGGTTATAGCTTACCTGCCTGATCGGGATTCCTTCGGGGCGTTGGTTAAAAACATACTGTTCACTTTCAAATGCTTTATACATTCCCAGCGAAACAGCTCCTCCTATCATGGCAATTAAAAGTATTCCTGCTACTCTTTTAATAGTTCTTCTTTCCATTGTTATACCAGGTTAAACAGTTAATTAAAAGGGTGACGACTAATTTTAAAAAGTCATTTTATAAAGTCCTTTCAAAACGCTAAGGGACAACCAATATTTTTATCGTTGCTGTTAAATTGTGTTAATCTCTTGTTAAAAATAAGTTAAAAAATACCTTTTTACATATTACTTTTTTAACCCCATCCTGATTAAGGATAATATCCGCGTTAAAAGACTTATATACTTTAACTTAAAACAATATTACAATGAACTTCAAAAAGAGTTGTCCGATCTTAATGTGTTTTTTCGTTGGGTTAATCCCTGCAATAATCTTGCCAAATAGTCAGTCGCATACCCTGCTCGAAAATCATGCCGATTTAGATTCAATAAAAATTGGAAGTCAAAATGTCAGGGTTGTTTTCTGGAATGTTGAAAACCTTTATGATCCTTACGATGACACCACGAAACTGGACAATGAATTCACATCTTCAGGAGCCCGGCGCTGGACTTTTTCGAGGTTCCTGACCAAGTTGAACCACATTGCAAAGACCCTGCTGAGCATCGGGGGCTGGGAAGCGCCAGCAATCGTTGGAATGTGCGAAGTAGAAAACCGTTATGTCATGAACAAACTAATTTATGAAACGCCGCTGAAAGCGTGGAAATACAAGTGCATCCATCACGAATCCCCCGACATGCGCGGGATAGATGTTGCATTACTATACCGGCCCGCCTTGTTCAAACCGGATTACAGCCGAAGTATCAGCATCCGCTTTCCGTTTGACACCCTGGCCCAAACGCGCGAAATACTAATGGTTCGCGGCATTTTATACGACAAGGATACGATTACCCTGTTCATCAACCACTGGCCGTCGCGGCGGGGAGGAACGGAGGAATCACAACCCAGGCGAAACTATGTTGCCACTGTCCTGCGTAAATTGGTTGACTCCATTCAAAACAGGAGAATTGGCGCAGACCTGGAAAAAGAAAACCCTGTCCATTTATCCAATATCCTGATCATGGGCGATTTCAACGACGAACCTTTCTCAAAGAGTATCCTGGAAGTCCTTGGGGCCCGTTCAGATACCGCGATGGCCGGCAATGCCGACCTGGTGAACCTGATGTCGGAAAAAGTCAAAACCGAGGGCTCCCATAAGTTCCGCGGTCAATGGAGCATCCTGGATCAATTCATCATTTCCAGAAGCCTGTTGAATGGAGAAAAAGGCCTAAAAATAAACTCCAGGAATGTCCATATCTACAGATCAGGGTTTTTACTCAATGAAGACCCTGCTTTTTTTGGAGATAAGCCAAACCGGACTTATAATGGCCCCCGTTATAACGGCGGGTTTTCAGACCATTTACCCATCTACCTGGATATCGCGCGTTGAAATCACACTTGAAATTATGCCCAGACCCCTGGAATTTTGGTCCCGCAGAACTTACAGGCGCTATTTTTAAGGTTGTTGGTAAGGATGGAAAATCCCCTCCGTTCAAGTACAACTTTTTTACATTTAGGACAAATGGTGTTTTCTCCAGTAGTTCCGGGAACATTACCAATGTAAATATATTTGATCCCTGATTTTAAAGCAATCTCATGTGCCCTTTCCAAAACCTGTAAAGGAGTATAAGGAAGGCTCGTCAGCTTATGTAAAGGGAAGAAGCGGCTGAAATGCAAAGGCGTGTCAGAAAAGCCATTCTTTACCAGCCAGTTACACATCTCTTTTATCATCGTAAGATCGTCTGTCCAACCTGGTATGACGAGGTTGGTAATCTCAAGCCAGACACCTTTCTCCTTAAGGACCTTCAGCGTATTCAGGATGGGCTGAAGGCTCCCACCGTTAAGTTTCGCATAAGTCTCCTCGCTGAATGATTTCAGGTCAATATTGGCGGCATCAAGATATACGGCTAAATCGCGTAATGGTTTTTCATTGATATACCCGTTGGATATCAGCAGGTTCTTAATCCCCCGTGATCTTGCGATACGCGCCGTATCAAAGGTGTATTCGTAAAAAGCAATGGGTTCGGAATAAGTATAGGCAATGGATTTACAACCGCTGGAGATGGCTTCTTCAACGACATTTGCCGGGAACAGCTCGATATTCCGGGTGAACTTAGGGCTTTGCTGGGAAATCTCCCAGTTCTGACAGTTCATGCATGCGAAATTACAACCGGCGGTAGCAATGGAGTAGCTCCTCGAAGAAGGAAGAAAATGAAAAAGGGGTTTTTTCTCAATGGGATCGATATTCGCGGAGCATGGATTTCCATACGCGATCGTATATAGTTTGTTATCTTTAACAACATGGGTACGGCATATACTATCCATCCCCTCTTTCAGGATACACTGGTTAGGGCAAATCTGGCATTTGACACCCTTTGGCGTCACAATATAATAGGGGGATTCTTTGCTGAATTTTCCCAGATTTCCGGCAGGAGGCTCAAATGGGGTTTCCATATTTATATGGTTTTTGGCTAATAAATTGAATGATTTTATCCCTAACGCTACAGTACCGATTCCGGCGACGAAATATTTGAAAAAATCACGTTTCGATATTTGTTTTGACATTGGTAAAGACAGATTGTGCCTGTTATTACAAAAATACAAAAAAACGACGGCGGATCAAAAGATAAGCAGCGCTGAACAAGTTGAAAAAAGAGAGGATCAAACCGGTCGCGGTCAACCCAAGTATCGGGAACAGGTAAATGGTAACCAGGAAGGCTCCGGCTGCCGATCCAAAAAGGTCAGCGGAATAGTTTACAGCTGCCGTTTTGCGGGGAGAAAACGAAGATAACCTGACGGCCATACCATATTCAAATCCAACCAAGGCCGAGCCGACAAAGGCAAGGGCCGCAATAACGAAATGAATAATAAAGCCTGATATGGGCGAAACATACAACAAGTGGAGAATAAAGGGCATCAGCAGGGAATACACGGCTAATAACGTCTGGGTGAGCAGGTAAAAACGGAATGGCTGAATCCTTGTCAACGCGGATGAAAGTATTGATCCCATGGCCAGCCCAAGCATGAATAACATGAAAATCATTCCTAACATCTGATAGATATAACCCGAGAGGACCTGCAGGGCAATAATCAGGATAATTTCAGTGGAGGCCAATGTGAATCCGCCCGTAAACATCCCAACGCTTACAGGATTAAGGGTTATTAACAGGATGACAATCATTGCTGCCAAAACAAGAATTCCCTGCCAAGGCGCCACCGGAAAAATCCGGATCCACCACTGCAGCTGATAAACGAGTGCAACAGGCTTAAAATCACTGTTAACAGGGA